>Ga0154473_1178_pt1 | contig 15198 bp, 14 predicted proteins | sample RifGroC2_FD_115952 | JGI IMG/M metagenome (GOLD analysis project Ga0154473, IMG submission 115952) | Nitrospirae bacterium GWC2_57_9 | reverse complement strand
GTACTGAAAACCGAAGGTCCTCACGTCTGCCGACCCGTCAATGCCCTCCCACAAGGCATGGTACCGGCCCATGAGCCCGAAGGCCGACCCCACCACCTGGTAGAGCATGGCGCTCAGGTCAGAACCAGGGTCCTTCGGATCGTGGATCTTGGCGCCCAGAAAGGCCTGGGCGACCTTGAACTCGTTCGCGATGGCCTCCGTAGTCATCCAGATGTCGATGCCGTAGCGCGCCACGTCGGTCTGCCAGACGTCTTCCCTCAGATAAAAGCGGGCAAGCCGGCCCGAGAATCCGAAGTCTCCGCCGATGGGCTGCCGCAGGCGCTTGCCGTAGAGGGCCCTGGTCAGCGGATAGATGATGCTGTTCGTGATCGTGCCGTCGTACTTGTGGCGGCGGTACAAAGGCGCGACAAAATCGAATCCCTCCTGGAGCACGGGGTGAACGAGCAGTTCCACCCATTCCGGCGTGATGCTCCTGAGGTCCGCGTCCATGACGGCGCAGGCCTGCACGTTGAGCGCAGCCGCCATTTCAAATATGGCCCGGAAAGCGCTCCCTTTTCCCGGGACGCCGTGATAGGGCACGGACAGGGTGATGGCCGGCTCGCCGCGATGGCGGAGCAGTACGGACTGAAAATCCTCGATCATGCTGTTTTTCACGATCTCCACGGTGTTGTCGGTGGAACCTCCGTCGGAGTTGACGATCACGGCCTTCCGGTGCGGGAAATACCTGGCAAGCCCCCCCTGAACGGCGCGAATGACATGGCCGATCGTCCTGGCATTGTTGTAACTCGGGATGCCGATAAGGATGTCGGCGCTCCTTATCTGGTCGATCCGCTCGCGGGTTTCCTTTCTGACGATGATCCCCGCTGCGTCCTCTGTTCTGGTATAAGGTTCCATTCTTTTCCCGGGCTTACCCTTGATAGATGTCCGGCAGTAATGCTCTCTTCATTGTTTCATCAGCCCCAGCACGGCTTCATTCCACCCTTCCGGCCCCTTATGCTCCGTACGGAGCATACCCGGAATCGCGATCCGCTCATCGTGCCTGCCTGATCGTCTTTTGACGAGCACCGGCCTGTCCACGGCAAGCAAAAACGGCAGGTCGTTCAAGCTGTCTCCGATCCCTACGCTCACCATACGACCCTGTTCGCGTTCGTAGAGCGAGCGCAGCAGGGCCACGGCCCTGCCCTTATGATGGTTCCCCATCACATGAAAGAACTGTCCCTGGGTCCACCGCAGCTTCTCTCCCTCGATTGCCTGCAGGAACCGGTCATCAGGGACGCCGGTAAACAGAAAGGGCTCGCTGAACTCGCGCTGTTTTGCAAGCGCCGCGTCCTCCCGCGTCAGGCCGGTCCTCTGAACGACCTCCTCAAGGCTCATGTCGCCGAACCCACGGACCGCGATCTTGAGCCGTTCCCGCATTTGGACGAACTGCATCCGGACCTGCTGGTACGGCGTACCGAGACAGATCACCCGGTACCCGTCACGCAGGGCTCCCTGCACCGGGAAGCTGAAGTAACGCTCCGGGATATAGATCCCCCCTCCGTTCTCGACAACGAAGGGATGGTGATTATCGAGGCGTTTCCGCCACACCTCAAGCTCCGCCCGCGTCTTGCTCGAGACGAACACCACGGGAATACGTTTCTGCCTGGTCAGATCGAGCGCCGGTTCCGCTGCCTTCGATGAATAGGTGACCGGATCAAGCAGCGTCCCGTCGAGATCGGTAAATATAATGGTCTTCTCGGTCATGGGGTTCCTGCGCTTACCAGCGATGCCTCCTGCCTGAAAATTCCCTGCGTTGTTCGGAAGCCGTTTGTCGTTTTGAACGCAACGCCTGTAATAATTGGGCCAGCAGAATGCCGGCAAGAACAGCAGCGCCCGTCACGACCGAAAAGGGGACCTCAAAATCCCAGGCCAGAAAGGACGCTGCCACGGGGACCCCATTCTGCATGGAAAAAATGAGAACAACTCCGGCGATCAGAGAAATAAGAACTCCGTTCAGCATATTGCTCCTTGCAATGTACCCGTTGACGGGACTACTCGAAATTCTATCTCGTGCGATTCCGATTGCTCTTGATGCCTGCCAAGTGGAAAAGAGAACGGGTGTTGGGTGCGTAACGGGCCCGGTGCGGACACCGGGAGCTTCTGAGGCTTTGCTTAAGAGGAAAATGAAGGCGGAGAGACGCCTGACCGGTAAAAGCGAATAGAGGAGGAGCGTGATTGCTGCAGGAGCGGTGAATGACTGCCGGCAAACTCCAGCCGGGCGGGATCAGGCCCCAGGGGAAATATAGCTGCTATATCGATCCGGGATTCAAGCCCTCCCTTATCGCCCCGAAGCAGCACCACAAATTCGTCGGAGTGCTTGGTTTTTTTCAGGTTCTGCCAAAGCAGAATATCGAAAAGCAGAAGGGGTGCATGCTTGTGGTCCTGCTCAAGCGTCACGCCTGCCGGCGAACCGGCAGCGGGCTGCGTAAACGCCGCCATGGTGGAGACCGGCGGTACGATGAAAAAAACAAAATAGACCAGCAGAACCCAGGATACGAGCTTATATTTGTTCATCTGGGGCATGGTCATACTATAACATGATGACTTTGCTTCTGTAAACAGGAATCGAAATACTTTACTATTCTTCAGGCCCTAAAGTTCGCCATTCTAATCCTTTTTCCTGAGATATTGGCGCGGATGCTGTCAATGGAAAAGGAGACGGGATAGGTGACCGGAAGGGCCGATATCTATTAATCAAGAAGCGGGGCCATTGCCGGCTTTCACCCGGCCTGCTCCCCGGGTAACCGGCTTTGACTGACTGCTGCGGACCGAGGTCGTACGATTCAGGATTGCAGCTTTTTCTCCTGTTAATGTAAGAAACTCTTTGAGCACCCGAGCGACTGCCTCCTGCTTCTCTACATAGTAGTCGGCAAAGGCGCTCCCTCCGACCGCGATCGAGTGACCCTTGCCTTTTAACATTATAAAAGCGTCCTCATCCGTGACGTCATCTCCTATGTAGACCGGGGTTTTTCCCGCTCCCCGGTGCTCCAGAATCCACCTAACGGCGTCCCCTTTGTTCCAAGCCTTGAGAGGGCGTATCTCGAATACCTTCTTCCCGGAAGTGATCCTGAAAAACTTTGCATATTCCCCGGCGATCTTTGTGAAAACGGCGGAAAAATCGGCAAGCTTCTTCAGATCGACCAGGCGGTAATGGACGCTCGCCGTAATCCCCTTGTCCTCGACGAGCACTCCCGAGATCGACGACAGCGCCGACCGAAGCCGGTCCACGAATTCTTCGAGTCTCCTCCGGTCCCGCCGTGACTGCTGGCTGACCAGCGTTTCCGCCTTGAAACGGATTTCGGCGCCATGATTTCCAGCGTAGATCACTCCTTCGATCCCGATCCGCTGCTGCAGGTCCTCGATGTTGCGGCCCGAGACGACAGCCACGGGAATTCCGCCGGCGAGCCGGGCTACCAGTTCCCTGGTCTCCGCGGACAGGACCGCACGTTCCGGAGAGTCAGCTATCGGCGCCAAAGTACCGTCATAATCAAGGAACAAAAAGATATTGCCCTCTTGCAGAAGCTTCCTGATCCGCTCCTGATGATCGAAAAAAGGCAGTGCGAGGTTCTTCTTCCTGTTCGACAGGTCAATGATCTCCTCGAGGATGTCACGGATCCACTTGTAGATATCGTTCTCGCGCACCTGTTTCCGCAGTCCCGCCATCAGCCGCCCCTTTTCTCCGGCCGGCAGTTCCAACGCGCGCTTGATCGACAGCGAGAACTCCTCGACATCGTAGGGATTCACCAGCATGGCCCCTTCGAGTTCGTCCGCGGCGCCTGCGAGTTCGCTCAGGATCAACACTCCCTTCTCGTCAACCTGGGAAGCAGCGTACTCCTTTGCCACGAGATTCATCCCATCGTAGATCGAGCTGATGACGGCAACGTCGGCCAGGCGGTAATAAGCGACGAGATCCTTATGCTCGATTTTGCTGTCGATATAGACGATCGGCTTCCACGAGTGCGTGCCGAACTTGGCATTGATGCCTGCCACCATTTTTTTCACCGTCTCCTCGTAGCTGAGGTACGGTTCTTTCAACCGGGTCGGCACCGCGATCTGGATGAAGCTGAACCTTCCCCGGAGCCTCTGGTATCGCTCGAACAGGAGCGAAATGGCCTGGAGCCGCTTTACCAGGGCCTTGGTATATTCGAGCCGGTCGACGCCGACGCCCACAGATGCCGGCAGGGAGTACGTCTTCCTCATGTTCTGCATCGCCGTCAGGACATGCGGGGAGGAAGCCATTGCCTCGAATTTAGCGAAGTCTATGCTGATCGGGAATGCCTTGAGGGTCGTCACCCGCCCCTGGTACGTGACGATTGACTTGCTCCGATCGATCTCGGCACCCAGGCACTCCCGGGCGCAGTCGAGAAAATTACGGACAAAGAGCGGGATCTGGAAACCGATCAGGTCGTTGCCCAGGAGCCCTTCCAGGATTTCGCGGGATTGCGGGCAGATGCGGAATACGCTCCAATCGGGCCAGGGAATATGCCAGAAATGGGCCACCGTTATCTCCTTTTTCTTCTCGCGCAGGAGCCGCGGCGCCAGGCAGAGGTGGTAGTCATGCAGCCAGACCGCCGTGTCTCCGTTCGCCTCCCCGAGAACCGCTTCTGCAAATGCATTATTGACCGTGACGTAATCATCCCAGAATTTTTTCCTGAAGTAGACGCGGTCGAGCGTTATATGACAGAGGGGCCAGAGCACCTGGTTCGAGTACCCGTGATAATAGTTGTCCGCCTGAGACGGACTCAGCCATACCCGTTTGAGCGTATAGAGCGGTTTTTCCGGCGGCACCTCCACCCGGTTATGCGTGTCCACGACATCCGTATCGCCGTTCCCGCTTCCCCAAGCCACCCACGTGCCGCCTGTTGCCCTCAGAACATCGTCCATAGCGGACGTAAGTCCTCCGGTGGGCTTCTCGACTTTTATGCTCAATCCCGTTTTTTTGTGGACATAGGGCTCCCGGTTCGAGACGACGATCAGCTTTTTCCCGGCAAGCTCCTTCTTCACGAATTGTGCAAGTTTGTCAGGCATCACAGCTCCAGTATGTTCTTATTCGGATTTACAAGCGAGTACCAGGTCGATAGATAATCGCGCACTTCCCGGGTGATCAGAAAATTGGCACGCACGTGTTCTTTGCCCCGCTCACCCAGGCGCTTCGCCATGGCCGGGTTGTTCAGCAGCTGGCGGATCCGGAATGCCGCGCCTTCGGAAGAATGCACGAGGAAACCCGTGAGCCCGTGCACGATCTGCAGGGGGATCCCGCCCACGGCCCCGCCGAGGACCGGTTTCTCCTTCCACATGGCCTCGGACACCGTAAGACCGAACCCCTCTTTCAGCGATTTCTGAAGGACCACCGTGGCCGCTCGCTGCAGGGCATTGATCTCCCGGTCGCTGAAGGGCGGCAGCAGGAGGATCGTAATGTCGGGATCGCCGGATGCATACTCTTTCACCTCGTTCAGGACCGCCGCTCCTTCGGGATCGTCCGTTGCCGGGCTGCCGGCGAGAACGAGGATGCAATCGTTGTATTTCTTGACAAGGCGGTACGCATTGATCACGCCGATGGGGTCCTTGAAGCGGTCGAACCGGGAGACCTGCAGGAGCATGGGCCGGTCGAGAGGAACCTGCAGTTTATCCATACTGTCCCGAATTTCCCGGCCGGAGAGTTCCCTGTTCTTGTCGCTCACCGGGTCTATGGAAGGGGGAATGATGAACTCAGGGAGCGGCATTGAGCGCGCGAACTTCGCGATGGAGAACACGGCCCCGTCATAGCGTTCGCAAAAAAGTTTGAGCGACTGCCATACATCCTTCTGCGGCGCCGAAACATCGATATGGCATCGCCAGACCCAGGTCCCGCCCTCCCGGCGCTGGACAAGCGGAGCAGGCTGGGGATCATGGATATACACGCAATCAGCTCCCAGATCGAGGGTGCTCTTCCTGTTGATCTCCTCGTGATACGCCCACATGTCCGGCGTGAAGGCCTCCGGGTGTCCCTGCAGTGCATTATGTATCTTTTTTGTGATGTCGAAAAATTTCGCGTCGCCCGTAAGGACCTCCCATCGGACCTTGATCCCGAGCGACTCCATGATCGGGATCGCCCGGTGCAGGATCTCGGCTACGCCGCCGCCCTCCCGGGTCGAATTGACGTGGAGAAAGGATTTGCCCGCGAACACGCCGCCCAGCTTCCGGAGAAGCAGAAGATCGCCCTTCGGCGCTATTCCCTTATATTCATCCATCATGGCATTATCCCCGCGGACTCCATGTCCTGCGTGACCTCTTCTTCGACCGCCTGTGCGATCCGATCCCGGATCCCTTCGAGGCTGTGCATGAAGGGATCGACGGAGTGTATCTTGCCGGCGAGACCGATCTTCCCCAATTCCTGCTCGAACCATTGTGAAAAATCATTTTTTTCGCCCCCCTGTCGTATGCGCGAATCATAGAAGTGGTAATAAAGGGAGCTGGCGTCCACATGTTTTACCGCCATCAGGAACTCTGCGAGGTTGCGCGCCCTGATGCCCGCGGGAAATACCAGGGTGACCGCCTCGTTGAAGAAAAATTCATCCCGCGGCAGCGCCTCGCGCGGTTCGGGGAAGGTTGCCCGAAAGGCGTCGATGATGCGCAGCAACTCCTTTCTCAGCTGAGCGATATCGGCATAGTCGTAGGGGTCCAGGTTCGAGAGGCGCTCCGCAAGAACGCTTTCCTCGATGCTTTCACCCGCCCAGTGCGAAAAATCGTTGGTGTATTCAAGGATGTGGCCCTTCAAAAAGTACTGGTAGGTGTGATGGAAGATAGAACCCTCGCTGATGGTCGCGATGAGGTCCCTGAGCTCTGCCAGGGTACGGGCCTTCTTCCCCGTGGACTTGAGCAGGATGACGCTCTGTTTGAACTCAAAAGGCGCTGTCATTTTTTCCACTCCTTTTCCTCGCGCAGGTAGACCGTTCTGTGCGGGAAGGGGATCTCGATCCCCTCTTCCCTGAACCGTTTGAAGATGGCTTTCCGCAGTTCATGCTGGGCGAGGTACTGGTCCACGAATTCCCGCACCTGGCATATGAGGGTGAATTCCAGGGCGCTCTCGCCGAATCCGGGAATGAACCGGACAAAGGGTTCCGGTTCGCCCAGGAGCCCGGGGACCCGCCCCACCGCGCCTTTGGCGACCTCCACCAGGAGATGCTCGATCCGTTCCGGGTCCGCAGCATAGCTCACGCCGACGGGAATGAGCAGGGACATCCGTTTTTCCGGAAGATAGTAATTGGTAACCACGCTCTGGGAAAGTTTGCTGTTCGGGATCACGACCATGTTGTTCGGCAGCATCCGTACCCGCGTGGTGCGCCAGGTGATGTCTTCGACATATCCTTCCTGCCCGGACTCGAGCCTGATGAAATCGCCGACCCTGATCGACTGCTCAACCAGGATATGGATCCCGGAAAAGAGGTTCGCCAGGGTGTCCTGCAGTGCAAGCGCCACGGCCAGGCCTCCGATGCCCAGGGCCGTGATCAAAGGGGCTATGGACACCCCGAGCACGCCCAGGATCATGAGCATCCCGATCGTGATGATGATGCCCTTCAGCAGCCCGTAAGACAGCCCGGTCGTCGGCAGGGGTAGATTGGACTGCTGGATATAGCTCTTGAAGATCCTCCCCGAGAGATTCGCCACCGCGAGGGTAACGGAGAATATCAGGATGACCGAGATGGACTTGTTGACGGTCTCCACAGGGACTTTCGGGACCTCGGCGAACTGGACAGCGGCGACAATGGCCAGGGCAATAGCCCAAAAAATGCTCGGGCCCCGCAGGGAGGCCACCACGATATCGTCGGCCCTGGTCGCGGTCCTCTCCGCCCACCGGGAAAACAGACTGAAGGCTATTCCCCGCAGGCCCAGCAACAGCGCCGCAGAAACCAGGAATATGCCTGCCGGCATAATGATCTTTTCGAACATGCTTTCCATCAGGCCCTCTCAGGGACACCTGTCCTTTCTGCCGGACCGGAATGGTATTCCGCCGGCTTCGACGTTCCGCGGCCCGTCCATTGCAGATCACGATTCTACGAGGATGACCTGCACGTTCATGGTGTTGATGCCGTCCGGGCCTGCTGCTCCCCCGTTTCTGCCGTCCGCTGCAGGTCCCAGCTTCTTGAAAAATGCGGCCGTGTCTTTGTCGTCCAGAAATGCCTGGACATGAAGGCCCTGGGCCCGTGCATCGGGGATGGTCGTTCCATCCACCACAGCGCCTGTCCTCTCCCAGGGACCATCGGTGCCGGCGGAGAGCAGGGTTATTCCCGGGATGCCGGCGATCTCCCGTGCAAATGCGAGGGCCAGTTCCCGGTTCCGGCCGCCTTTGCCGCTCCGGGGCTTCGCAGCCGGACTCTCCCCGCAAAAGAGCAGACAACGCTGCTCCCCGTATTTAAGGCTGTCCCGGACACGAAGCGCCTTCTTTGCCAGGATGCGTGCGGTCCGGTCGGCCGGGCCCCGGTCCTCCGCGATCGCAAGCTCGACAAGGTAACCGGACTCCCTGGCCTTGTTGCCTGCCGCGAACAGCGCCTGTGCCGTACCGCCGACGATGATGTTCCTCGTCCGGAGAAAACACATCTCATCGCTCTTCGCTGTTTCCGGCTCCTGTCCCCTGGTACCCCGCTCAATGAATGCCATGACCTGCTCAGGAAGCTTGTATCGCAGTCCGTATTTCCCGATCACCCGGGCTGCCTCGCAGAACGTGGCGTTGCCCGGGGCCATTGGCCCTGAGGCGATCATGTCCATACGGTCGCCGAGGACATCAGAGAGGGACAAGGTCAGCACGGTCGCCGGATAGGCAGCCCGTGCCAGCCTGCCGCCCTTCACGCCGGACAGGTGCTTCAAGACGGTGTTCAGTTCAAAGCAGGACGCTCCGGCCCTGAGGAGAAGGTCCGTGCTCCTTTGCTTGTCCTCGAGGGTGACGCCGGGCAGAGGATCGACGAGCAGCGACGAAGCGCCTGCGGACAGGAGGCAAACCACCAGCGTCCCGGCATCGACGCCCCGCAGCATATCAAGTATCTTCCGCGTCGCCTGCAACCCGGCTTTGTCCGGTATCGCATGATCTGCCTCTGTCTGCTCGATCACGCACGACGCCGCTCTGCATCCGTATGGTACGACTACGGTTCCGCTGCTGATAACATCTCCCAGAACTGCTTCTACGGCCGCAGCCATATGTCCGGCCGCCTGTCCTGCTCCTATGACTACGACCTTGTTCAGGACGTCAAGGTCATAGACAGCCCCCCCGGCAGAGAGCCTGTTGTTCTGCCGGGTGAGCACGCGCCGGACGGAATCGACGGGGTGGACCGCGGACCGGGCGGCATCAAAGATGTCCGTCAAAACCGATTTTTTTGCAATATATGTTTGCATGCTCTTCCTCGTTCGCTCCGGCATTCTACCAGCGATAACGCCTGCTCAGGGATTCCAGGCTTCTCCGGGAACCGGCCTGCTGTTTTGAGCGAAGACTGGCAAGCAGCTGCATCAGGACAATACCGGCCAGCATGGCGACAGCTGCCGCCAGCCCGGGAGAAAGCTCGAACTGCCAGACCAGGAAAGAGACAGTGGTCGGGATCTCATTCTGCGCGGAAAAAGTCAAGACCGTCCCGGCAACGATCAATATCAGGACAATGTGGATCATATTCCTCCCTCTTCAGGTAAAAAAACGGGCATGTATCGTCGGACAAAGGGCTGTCCGTTCCATATTCCGTGCCTGGCACCTGTTACGGGAAAGAAGGGGGAGCTGTACCGGATCTTGTGAAACGAATGGAGGATGAACGTGATCGGTGAAAAGGCGAAACAGTACCGGTTACGTCTGCACAGCAGGACGGATATGACCTGAAGCGGGTCAGGATCGCGTCAGCGGCCGATTGGCCGGCAATTGCGGTTTCATGCCCTGCGTCGGGGCTCACGTGCAGAAACTCTTCTGACTGCTTCGTCTTTTTCAGATTTTGCCAGAGAATGACATCGAAGAGCAGCATCGGAGCCCCATGGCCCTGCATGACCAGACGGTATCCTGCATCAGGAGCGCCAGGTGCTGCCGGGGATGGCGCAAAAGTGGAGAGCGGCGGGACGATAAAGAGCGCAAAGTAGATCAGCAGGACCCACGACACGCCCCTCTGTAGCTTGCAGCAATGCATGAAAGACTTTAGCATAACAGGTTTTCTTCTGTAAACAGGAATCACGATACTTTCCTCTTTTTTCGCGGTAAAGCACAAAAAGAGTACAACCTAAGATTTATTATCTCGATCGTTTCAGCATTTTTTTGAGTTTCTCGATCCAGACCAGCACCCCTGTGCTGACCGTTTTCCTCCTCAGGTGAAGATGGATGTTGCCAGCATCCCTCATTTCACTGCCCGTGGGAACGGCAAGTGAAGACGATTTCGCGAGCGCCAGGATCTGGCTGGGGTAGACGCTCCGGTGGCCGGTCATAAGATAACTGATGATGCAGGCGACCGAAGCGTAGGGTGCTATCTCAGGTCCGAACAGTTCCATTGCCATGATACTGGCCGAGATCGGGGTGTTCGCTGCTCCGGCAAGAAGGGCCACCATCCCGATAGAAGCGAACAGCGCGGTATCGAAGCCCATGAGGCTGCCGAAGGCGTGTCCTGCTGTGGACCCGACGAAAAAGATCGGAGTGATAATGCCGCCGCTGCCGCCGAACGTGAGCGTTACGGCCGTGAACACCATTTTAAGGACAAAGGACGCAGCCGGAACCGGTCCGCCTGCCAGTGCCCCCTCGATCGTATCGATGCCAAGACCCAGGTACCGCGTCGAGAACAGGAACGAAAGAGCTAACAGGATGATCCCGCCGATCAATCCCTTATAGGGCGTTCGGATCGTAAGCCGCCGGGACAGCCGATGAAACAAGCCGAGGATCTCTATGAAGACCAGAGCTGAAAGGCCGAAGAACAGTCCTGCCGCGCAAACCTTCAGAAAAAAATAGCTGCTGAACGCAGGGATCGCGCAGTGGATCCCCTGGAAATAGGTGACGCCCAGCGCAGCCGACACCTGATACCCCACGATCCCGGCAACAAAAGAGGGCAGCAGCACATCATAGAGCATGCTGCCGACGAACAGTACTTCAACTCCGAAGAGCGCGCCCGCGATGGGCGTCCCGAATACGGTTGCAAAACCCGCGCTGATCCCGCAGATCACCAGCTTTTTCCGGTCCCGGTCCCCGAAGCGGAACAGCCGCGAAAAGCCGGAGGAAAGCGCAGCGCCGATCTGGGCTGCAGGACCTTCTTTCCCGGCAGAACCGCCGAAGGCGATGGTAATTACCGTTGCCGCAAGTTTGACGGGCACGACGGCAAGCTTCATCCTTCCCGAATGCCTGTGCACCGCTTCTATGATCCGTTCCGTGCCATGTCCTTCGGCATCGGGTGCAAAGACCCGTACGATAAGCGCGCTCGCGAACAGCGCGACCGGAAGCAACAGGTAATAGTACGGATAACGGGCCGCGCCGGCAATGCCCAGGCCGAGGAATTTCAGGAAAACGGTAGTGGACAGGCCCACGATGATCCCGATGCAGGATGCCAGGAACAGCCACTTGAAGATACTGATAAAGAGAACGGACTCCTCGACGATCTTTTTTCTCATGGAAGCTGCACGACCCTTCCTCTAAGCTCCAGGATTCCGGTTCCCGGGCAGGCACCGGGAAAAAGAACCGGTGCCGGAGGAATGGCAGGCCTCCGGCACCGCTGAGTGTGAAGATCCCGTCATCGGTTACCGTGAACGGGAGGATACCGCTCGTGCTGTTTTCTTCCGGGCCCGGGGAACGGCCTTCTTCTGCCCTCTCTCGAGGGACAGAATGCTCGTCTCGTTCTTGCTGATCCGCGCCACGATGTCCTTTACCCTTGCATCGAGCAGCGGATTCTTCCTGCTCGACTGCGTCAGGGAGTAGACGCGCGCTCCCAGCTCGGACATGCTCTTATGCACTTTTGTCTTGAGCGAGATCAGGTTGTACTGTCGCTTGCCTTCCTCGCTCAGTTCGCCGGCCTTCTTTTTGACCTCCAGGGCGCCCTTCTTGACGGCGACCAGCCCCTGGTTCAGTCCTTTCTCAAGATCGGCCTTGATGGTGTTCCAGTCCAGCTTATCGAGATAGTTCATAGGGTCACCTCCGTTTGGAAAAAATATTCGATGGTAATTGGATCCCCTCTTCCTGCGAAGCCGAAGCGTCGATTATCGGTTGCCCCGGCGCAAATTCAGGTTGTATTGTTCGTCAGGTCCTGTATAATTCTCCCTGAAGCAATCATTTGAAGAGCAATAGTTTGTGTACAAACTAATACCACCAACGTTCGATCTTGTCAAGGCTATACGTGATTATCCCGGTTTTCCAAGAGGTTGGACAGCGATCACGCTGCCCGTGATGGGCGTTTCCCGGGCTTGTTCAAACTGATTTTTGTATCCGGACCGTATGCCGAGGAAAGGCGGAAGGAGAGAGTTACATGGGTGAGAGAACGGACCTTGTTGCGGATATTATCGACGACATCCGCCGCGTCTTTCAGGTCGTGAATGAGCATTCGAAGGATGTCGAGCGCAGGACAGGGATTACCGGCCCGCAGCTCTGGGCCATCAAGACGATCGCCGAGGGAGCGCCGATCATGGTATCGGACATTGCGGCACGCATGCATCTCCATGCCGCGACGGTCGTGGGCATTCTGGACCGGCTCGAGTCCCGCGGCCTGGCCAGGCGCGTGCGCTCCCAGGAGGACCGCCGCGTCGTCCGGGTCGAGCTGACCGGTCAGGGAGAACGCCTGGTCAAGAAGGCGCCGGAAGTAGCACAGGGCCTGCTGGTAGCAGGCCTGGAAAGACTGCACACGAAGAACCTCAAGAGCATAGCTGCCTCCCTTGATCAGCTCGTCGACATCCTGGGAGCCCAGGGAATTCCTCCGAAGCTGATCCTGTCGCCGGAAGTGAACAAGCCCGTGAGGCAAACGCGAAGAACGGCAAAGTGACCCGCAATCACCGGGCATCAAGATTGTACGCTGCTGTTGCCGGCATTTCCCGGCCGCTCAGCGCTCACCCCGGCCTTCCATCCCCCCCTTCGGGAGCATTGACCGTCGCCTTGTCCTCTTCCCCGCGCGCCTGCCTGTGTGGTCGAATCTATGATCGCCATGCCCGGCATCGGCGGCATAGAGAACCGGACATTGCAGCTCCCTGCAGCAAGCTGCAGGGAATCTCGATTCTCTAGGTGTAATTATAGTTGTATTCGCTCGCTGACCCCGCAGCAAGCTGCGGGGTTAGCGCTCACTCCAGAATTCACTTTTGCATCGGTAACCGCCTTTCCGGCCGGATCGGCTACCGTGATCGTCATGGTGTTGTCGCCCTTCACCAAAGGATAACTGTCCGCTTTGAGCGTGATGGCTCATCCCGCCGGTGGTCGTCTGCACGCATACCCCTTGGTACACCCTCCCAAAAGTCGGCTGCTCTGCCTGGTTCTCGCGATCTATGAATTCGCCGTATTCGGCTATGTAACGGCCACAATAGCCTCCTTTTTTATCGGTCTCGACAAGGACAAAGACACTACTTCTTAGAAGACCTCGCTGGGGAAGACCATGCCTGGTATACCACACAAAAATGGCGGCCCGGAGGCCGCCTTAGATAAAAATACTGAAGCGATGACGTGAATCAATGCCCGCCGACCTTTAACAGGCCGCTGGCCGCAAGCGACAGCACGAGCACTTCCACAATAGCAATAACGACATAGGGTGTGTCCTTCTTCCTGATCAGGATAGGCAGGATCACCAGGTAGCACAAGATGGTGAGTCCCGAGAGGATTGCGATACCGACAAAATTCAGGTAATCGCCTCTCCCTACAAGCGAGGTCCAGTGCCATCCCGTCGGAGCGTTGAGGGCCACGTTGAAGTCGTGCACTCTCATGGTCCAATACTTGGGCAGATCGTCTATCGGTACATAGCTGGGGAGCACTCCCGAAATATATACAAAGAAGGTGATGATAAGCAATGCAAGCCCGAACCACATGCCCACATTGAGAACGCCTGCGTACGCCATCTGTTCTTCCGATGCCTGGGTTTTTAAATTACTCATTTTTATTTCCTCCTAGTTCCAGATTCCAAGTCCCTTGAGAAGGGACCTGAGTCCTGCAAAGAGCAAAAGGCCGATGACCATCCACTTGATCGCCTTGGGCTTTGATTTGGCGAGGATCTTCACGCCGACCATTGACCCGAGCATGATACCGACGAGGGACGGCACTACGATCATGGGAAGCACCGCGCCCTGGTTCAGATAGACCCATGCCGCGGAAGTGTCCGTGATGGAGAGCAGGAACTTGCTGGTCGCAACCGAGATCTTGAGCGGCGCGCCCATGAGCAGGTTCAGCACGGGTACGTTGGCCCAGCCGGCCCCGAGGCCGAACATGCCGGCCATGACCCCGATCACGATGAACAGGGCGAGGCCGATCGGCGTTTTGTGCACATTCCATTCAACATCCTTGCCGAGAGACTCCTCCCGGTAGATGCCCATGATGCCCAGGCTCTGGGACAATGCGTCCGGCTTCGGAACGACGGGGAAATCGGACTTCTTCGCCGTTGCCATGATGGCGACGATGAACAGGATGGTCGCGCCCAGCAGCGTATTGACGACATGGGGTTTGAGCGCGAGACCGATCATGGCTCCGACGATTGCCGCTGCAGAGGCTATCAGCGCAACAGGAAGCGCCAGGCGGATGCTGGCCAGGTTCCTTTTGAGCAGGCCGGGGCCGGCCGCGAGGGCGCCTGCGAGCGCCACGAGGAGGCCGGCGCCCCTTACGAAGTCGATGTTGAATGGAAAGAAACCGCCCACGATCGGCACGAACAGGACGCCGCCGCCGACGCCGCCGAGCACGGCCAGGATGCCGAGGATGAACGTGACAATGAACAATGCCAGCGGCCATACCCACCAGGGTGTGGTCGACGCCGCTGCTGCCGGTGCTGCATCGGCCGCGTGGGGATCACCCGGTGCCGTGGCAGTCGCTGCGGCAGCGGGAGCGGAGCCATGAGTATCCTGAGCGAGGACAACGCCTGCTGAAGCGAGCACGGCTGCTACGATGAGAACCAGGATCAAAACCTTTGCATGATGTACCATTTCTTAACCTTCCCCCCTTCAATAATTATAAAAACAGCTGAACTCCGATAACATTCTATTTCATTTTGCAATCATTCTGTT
>Ga0154473_1142_pt2 | contig 15551 bp, 7 predicted proteins | sample RifGroC2_FD_115952 | JGI IMG/M metagenome (GOLD analysis project Ga0154473, IMG submission 115952) | Nitrospirae bacterium GWC2_57_9 | reverse complement strand
GCCCCCCTGTTCAGAAAGAACACTGTGGCCGGAGCGCTCTCCTTTTACGCGCTTGATCATCCGATCGTTTTCGAGACCGAGCACCTCGATTTTGCCAGGAAGCTGGCTGCCTCGGTTTCGCTTGCCCTGGAAAATGCGGGCTTGTACCGGGAACTGCGGGCAAGCGAGCGAAAGCTGAACGCGATCCTGAACACCATCCCCGACATGGCATGGATGAAGGATAAAGAGGGCCGGTTCATCCTGGTGAATGAAGCCTTTGCCGCGTCCAACGGAAGGAGCCCCGGCGAACTGATCGGGAAAACGGATCTCGACATATGGCCCCGCGATCTTGCCCGGAAGTACATGGTCGACGACCGGGACGTGATGCGAAGCCGGGAGCGGAAACAGGTGGAAGAACAGCTGGCAGCGGCTGACGGCACCTTGGGCTGGATGGAAACGATCAAAACGCCGGTCCGCAGCGAGACCGGCGCGGTCATAGGAACCGTCGGAATTGCCCGGGACATAACGAAGCGCAGAAAACTGGAGGAGGAGATCCGGCATATGGCGCAGCACGACGCCCTTACCGGCCTCCCGAACAGGCGGCTGTTCCTGGACATCCTGAAGGTCGAGTTCGCACAGGCGCGCAGGCACAAAAGCAAGTGCGCGATCCTGTTCCTCGACCTCGACCGGTTCAAGGAGGTAAACGACACCCTCGGACACGACATCGGCGACCTGCTGCTGAAGCAGGTCGCCCAACGCATCAGGGCGGCGGTCCGCGAAGCGGATACGGTCGCCCGGATCGGCGGCGACGAGTTCAATGTGGTGTTGTCCGACATCACCCGCGCGGACGATGTGGGCGATATAGCGCTCAAGATCGTGAAGTCCTTCCGGGAGCCTTTTGTGCTCGCTCCTCACTATCTGCACGTCACGTCCAGCGTAGGCATCAGCATCTACCCCGACGACAGCAAGGAAACCGACACGCTGCTCCGGTATGCGGATATCGCGATGTACGACGCAAAGGAGAACGGCCGAAATACGTTCCGTTTTTACAATCCTTCCATCAACATCAGGTCCGTGGAGCGCATGAAGCTCGAGAGCTGGCTCCGGCAGGCCGTCAAACGGGGCGAGCTGTGCGTGCTGTATCAGCCCCAGGTCGATATCAGATCGATGAAAATGCGGTTTGCCGAAGCGCTGGTCAGATGGAACCATCCCGGGCGGGGACTTCTCGAACCCGGGGACTTCATCCCCCTCGCCGAAGAGACGGGGTTCATCACCGAGATCGACGAGTGGGTGCTGCGGGCGGTCTGCGCGCAGGCCCGTGCGTGGAAGGATGCAGGTCTTGAAGCCATGTGCCTGACCGTCAACCTTTCCGCGCGGCAGTTCCAGCGGCCAGAACTGGTGCCCCTGATAGCAGGGATCCTTGCCGGGACGGGCATGCCGCCCGGCTGCCTCGACATCGAGATCACGGAAAGCCTCGCCATGAGGAACGTGGAACAGAGCGCCAGACAACTGCGGGAATTACGCGACATGGGCATCCATATCACGGTGGACGATTTCGGGACCGGCTATTCCTCGCTGAACTATCTCAAAAAGCTGCCCATCGAACGCATCAAGATCGACCGGTCCTTCATCCGGGACATCACGACGGACCCGGACGACCGGACGATCATCACTGCCGTCACCTCCATGGCCCACCAGATGGGGATCAGGACGGTCGCCGAGGGAGTGGAAACGGAAGAACAGCTCTCCTTCCTGCGCGATACCGGCTGCGACGAGGCCCAGGGCTTCCTGTTCAGCAGGCCCGTGACGGCCAGGAAATTCATGGAGCTGGTCTTGCACCGCTAGCATTTCCCGGTCATACCGATGAAAGGACCAACAGCTTGGAACCGCGCGAAGGACGCGAAGGGAAACCATAAGTCAAATTATTTTTCCTCTATTACATAAAACCAGAAGCAGTTTTAGTTTTAATCTTTCCTCGCGTCCCTCGCGCCTTGGCGGTAAATGGTTTTGATTCTTGCTCGAAAAAATTGACTCAAAATTCCAGATGCCGGCTCGTAAAGATCTTTAAGGGAGCGCTCAATGAGCGACCACTCTGACAACCCCGGCGCCGAGCCCGAAGTCCGGAAGCTCTTGCACAGGATCAATGAACTGGAGCAGATCAACCGCCTGCACCAGATGATCCTGGAGTCCGCAGGCGAAGGCATCTTCGGGCTCGATATGCGCGGCAATTACACGTTCATGAACAAAGCGGCCGCAGCCATGCTCGGTTACGAGCCCGGGGAACTTATCGGGAAGCACAGCCACGCTTGCATCCATCATACCAGGGCCGATGGAACCTGTTATCCCGAGGAGGAATGCAGGACCTATGCGCCGTTCCGGGACGGCAAGGTCAGGCACGTCGACGACGAAGTGTACTGCAGAAAAGACGGGACCCGGTTCCCGGTCGAATATACCAGCACGCCGGTCCGCGATGACGGCAGAATCGTCGGAGCGGTCGTTACCTTCAGCGATATCACCGAGCGCAAGAGGGCCGAGAAACGGCTCAAAGAGTCGGAAAGAATGTTCAAGGACCTGGCCGAAGGGTCCCTCGTCGGTGTTTATCTCATCCAGAATGCCGTTTTCAAGTATGTCAACCCGCGTTTCCTGGAAATCTTCGGTTACCGGCATGACGAATTGATCGAAAAAAACTACGAAACCGTTGTCCTTTCCGATGACATCCCCTTCATAAAAGAATGCATGCGCAAACGGCTGGAGGGAGAGGAAGAGTATGGGCACTATACGTTCAGGGGCTTAAAAAAGGGCAAGGAGGTCATTCACGCAGAAGTGTTCAGTTCTGCAACCCTCTATCAGGGAAAACCAGCGGTCATTGGCACTCTTGTCGATGTCACCGAACGAATAAAGACGCAGGAGGAGCTCAAAGAAAGCGAGTGGCGGCTCGAATTTGCGACCAGTGTGGCAAATGAGGCGATCTGGGATTGGGACCTGGTCACGGACAGGCTGACCAGGAACGAGGTGTATGCAAAGACCTTCGGCACCCCGCCTGAACGGGCCGATCCTGCGGGGTGGTGGAGGAGCCGGATACACCCCGAGGACAGGGAGCGGGTGCAGTCGGCCTTTGCGCGGATATTCAAAGGCGAGCAGGATGACTTGAACGTCGAATACCGTTTCCTGCTTGCCGACGGGACCTGGGGTATCGTCCACGACAGGGCGAAGGCCATTCGCAACCGCCAGGGCAAGACGGTCCGTCTCATCGGAACCATGCTCAACATAACCGAACGGAAGCAGGCGGAGAACAGGATCAGGGAGTCGGAAACCAACCTGCGGACTATCATGGACGGCGTATACGATGCCGTGTTCATTCATGATCTCGACGGAACCATCCTGGATGTGAACAGAAAGATGCTCGAGCTCTACCAGGTCGGCCGCGAGCAGGCTTTGCGCAGCAGGATCGTGGAGGATTTCTCGGCTCCGGACAACCCTTTCGAGAGCGTGCCCGAAATATGGAAAAGAGCCGTTTCCGGCGAAGATCAATTTTTCGAGTGGAAGGCGCTGCGTCCGAACGACGGCTCCGTCTTTGATGTGGAGGTATTCCTCCGTAAAATAACATTTCAGTCGCGGGAACTGATCCTGGCAAATGTACGGGATATCACCGCGCGCAAGAGAGCCGAGGATGCCCTGCGCAGGTCCGAGACGAATTACCGCGAGATCTTCGAATCCGTCAATGATGCGATCTTTGTTCACGATATCGATACGGGCAACGTTCTTTCCGTGAACCGGAAAGCAATGGAAATGTTCGGGTACGGGCAGGAGGAATTCCAGGAGTTCATTTCGAAATCGCTCTTCACCGGGCTGCCCGGTTATACCACGCAGGATCTCCTGCAATGGCTCCGCCGGGCTGCTGAAGGCCCTCCGCAGATCTTCGAATGGCTCTCGCAGAAAAAGAACGGCGAGTTGTTCTGGGTGGAGGTCAACCTCAAGCGCGCGGTCATCGGAGGGCAAACCCGGCTGCTTGCGATCGTCCGTGACATAAACGAACGCAAACGGATAGAAGAAGAAGTGAAGCGGACAAAGGAGCAGCTCGAAGAGGCCCAGCAGATAGCCGGGTTCGGCAACTGGGAATGGGACGTGAGGACGAACAGGCTCACCTGGTCCGACGAAGTCTACCGCATTTTCGACATCCCGCCGGACCGATTCAAGGATACCTTTGAGGCAGTTATGGATATGGTGCATCCGGCGGACAGGGCCGGCATCGAGCAAGCGCTGGCGGAAGCGGCTAACCAACGCAAGGAAACCGCTCTTAACGAGTACCGGATCATCAGGCCCGACGACTCAATACGGATCATTCAGACCCGGCTGCGCCTTGAATATGACAGTGCCGGCGCCGTGATGGTCATGAGGGGAACCGCACAGGACGTAACGGAAGCCCGGCGCGGGGAAGAAGCGCTGAAACTGACCCAGTTCTCCGTCGACCATGCCTCGGTTTCGGTCTTTTTCGTCGGGTCCGATGCCCGCTTTCTGTACGTGAACGAACAGGCATGCCGCACACTGGGGTACGCTCGGGAGGAACTTCTCTCCCTGGGTGTTTACGATATCGACCCGAACCCTGCCCGTTCCTCCTGGGATGAGCATTGGAAGCAGACCAAGAAGGAACGTTCTCTTCGCTTCGAGACCGTGCACCGCAAAAAGGACGGAACAATGATCCCCATGGAGATGTCGGTCAATTACACCTCCTTTGCCGGGCACGAGTACAATGTGGCCTTCGGGCAGGACATCAGCGAACGGAAGCGGGCGGAGAACTCGCTCAGGCAGGCCTTCACCCTTACGAAGACCATCATAGACAGCATGAACGACGCGATCTCGTTGATCGATGTCCGGGATTTGACGATCGTCGATGTGAACAGGATCTTCCTTCAAAATTACGGTTACTCGGACAAATCGGAAATTGTCGGAAAACGCTGCTACGAGGTAACCCATCACCGCTCCGAGGTGTGTTCGCTTCCCGACGACATATGCCCCCTCGTACAGACGGTAAAGACGAAGGATCACTTCGCCGCGGACCACGTCCATTACGACAAACGGGGAAGAAAGATACATGTCGAGGTCTCCACGTCACCGATCAGGGACGAAGCCGGGAACGTCACTCAGGTCGTTCATGTTCAGCGAAACATTACCGAACGGAAAAGGGCCGAGGAGGCCTTGCGGGAAAGCGAGGAGCGCTTCAGGGCCTTCTTTGAATCTGCGGCAGTGGGGGCAGCGGAAGTGGATCCCGATACAAGGCGCTTTCTGCGGGTGAACGACCGGCTTTGCGAAATAACCGGGTATTCCCGGGAAGAGCTGACGTCGAAAACCGCGTTTGACCTTACGCACCCTGATGACCGGGAGCCCGACGCAATACAGTTTGAACGTGCGAAGCGAGGCGAGATCAGGGAGCACACTATAATAAAAAGGTACCTTCATAAGGACGGGCACATTGTCTGGGTGGATGTGTCCGGTTCGATAATCCGGAACCGGGACGGCGCGCCTATACGTGCCGCAGGCATTATCCAGGACATTACCGCGCGGAAACAGACCGAGGAGGCGCTCCATCGGAGCGAAGAGTTCCTACGAAGGGTGCTTGATAATCTCATTGGCTTCGTGGCGGTTCTCGATGCCGGCGGCATTCTCCTTGAGGTGAACAGGAGCGCTCTGGCAGGAGCGGGGCTCAGAGCTACCGACGTCCTGGGCAAACGCTTCGAGGAGACCTTTTGGTTCTCCTGGTCCGCGGAAGTGCAGTCGCGCGTACGGGAAGCAATCCGAGACGGAGCGCTGGGTGAGCAGTCCCGTTTCGACATGGTAGTGCGAGTTGCACGGGGAGCGCTCATGCCGGTCGATTTCATGCTTGCTCCCATCAGGGACGAGCAGGGCCGGATCTCCCATCTGGTCCTGTCGGCCATAGACATTACGGACCGCAAGCGCATGGAAGACGAGATCAGGCATCTGGCGCACCACGATACCCTTACCGGTCTGCCCAACAGGCGCTTGTTCAACGAGATCGCAGGCGTCGAGCTTGCTCAGGCGGAGCGGAACAAAAAGCGGTTTGCGGTGCTCTTTCTCGACCTCGACCGGTTCAAGGAGATAAACGATACCCTCGGACATGAGGCCGGAGATCAGCTGCTCAAGGAGGTTGCGTCCCGGCTGAAAGCGGTGCTGCGGAGATCGGACAGCATCGGCCGCATCGGAGGAGATGAATTCAATATCATCCTCGCGGACCTCTCCCGTACCGACGATGTTCCGGACGTTGCCCGGAAGCTCGTGGAAGCGGTGCGAAAGCCCATTCTGCTGGCGGGACACGAACTGCGGGTAACCGCGAGCATCGGCATCAGCATCTATCCCGATGACGGCACTGACCTGGATACCCTGCTCCGGTATTCCGACATGGCCATGTATCATGCAAAGGAGATCGGCAGGAACGTCTATCAATTCTATAACCCTTCCATCAATATCAGGTCCATTGAACGGATGCGGCTCGAAAACATGCTGCGGAGAAGTCTCGAACTGGGGGAGATGGAGGTCTACTACCAGCCGCTCATAAACATCGCGAGCGGGAAGATCATCTGCGCCGAGGCCCTCCTGCGCTGGAGGCATCCGGATAAAGGGCTGCTCACCCCGAAGGATTTCATTGCAACAGCGGAAGACACGGGGTTCATAGCGGAGATCGACGAATGGGTATTATGGTCGGTTGCCCGGCAGATCAGAACGTGGATGGACGCAGGGCTGCCCCCGCTGTGCGTCACCGTGAACCTTTCCGCGCGACAGTTCCAGAATCCGCAGCTGTTGTCAGGAATAGAAACGATCCTGAAAGAAACGGGAACACCCGCGGAATGCATCGATATCGAGGTCCCGGAAAGCACTGCCATGAGGGACGTGGAGCGCAGCGCCGGGCTGATGAGACAACTCGCGGCCATGGGGGTGCATATTTCCATAGATGATTTCGGAACCGGCTATTCATCCCTTAATTACCTGAAACGGATGCCTATTGAAAAAATCAAGATCGACCGGTCGTTCATCGTGGACATCACGAGCGACCATGACGATCGCGCCATCATCCAGGCGGTAACCGCCATGGCCCACTCCATGAAAATAAAAGTTATCGCCGAGGGCGTGGAAAACAGGGAGCAGTTGTCGTTCCTCAAGGGTATCAGCTGCGACGAGGCGCAGGGGTTCCTGTTCAGCAGGCCAGTGACGGCTGAGCGGTTCAGGGAACTGGTGATAGAAGGGCGGTAGGGCCGAGGCCGTGCAGGTCAAGCCCGGGAGAAAGCTCTCATGAACCGAAAAGCAGCCTTCACGATCAGCGGAGCGATGGCCCTCGCTATCTTCGCGTTCGATTCTTTCATACCGGTGGGATTTTCAATATGGCTTTTATATGCAATCCCTCTCTTGATCGTGTCATCCAGGGCGAAAAAACCCTCCATTGTTGTTCTCTACGCGGCCGGAATAACACTCCTGATCGTTGGTGACCTGTTGATCTCTCCCTCCGGCATCAAGCCCTATATATCTGTGGTCAACCGAACCATCGGCATATGCGCCCTATGGGCATTGTCGCTCCTGAATCTAAGACGCAAGAGGAATGAGAATGAGATCAGGCGCCAGGCAAGGATCCTGGATGCCACGAACCGGGCACTTGCGGAGTCGGAAGCCAATCTGCGCACCATCTTCGACAGCTCTCACGATGCCATCTTTATCCATGACCTGGACGGCACGATCCTCGATGTAAACCGCAAGATGATCGAGATGTACAAAGTCACGCGCGAACAGGCTCTCTCGCTCTCCCTCAGGGATGACTATTCCACACCTGACGACCCCGTAGACACGCTCCCTGATATATGGAGACAAGTGACGGCCGGGAAAGATCTGCTCTTCGAATGGAAATGCCGGAGGCCGGGAGACGGCAGCACCTTCGAGGGGGAAGTGTTCCTGCGAAGGATAACCCTGCAGGACAACGAGGTCATTTTGGCCACGGTGAAGGATATAACAGAACGGAAGGCGGCGCGACAAGAGCTTGAAATGGCATACCGGGAGATGGAGCAGCGTGTCCGGGAGCGGACGGAAGAACTGGCAAAAAGCAACCGCGACCTGCGCCGGCAGATCGCGGAGCGGGAAAAGTCCGAAGCGCGGGTGAGAAGATCCAAGGAATTGAGCGACGCGTTGAACCGTATCAACTCCATCATCAATTCCACGCTTGACCCCGGCGAAATCATGAAAAAGGTGGTGGTGGAAGCGGCGCTGGCGATCGGCTGCGAATCGTCGGCGCTCGATACGGTAGACAATGGTAAATGGACGATCAGATATGTGTACAACCTCCCGGAAGAGGCTGTCGGAAGGAATTTCAACAAGGCCGATGTGCCCTTTGTTGAAATCGCTGCGCGCACCGGGAAACCGGTCATTTTAAACGATGCCTTCAACGATCGGCGCGCAAAACCGGAGGTTCAGAAAGCCTATGGCGTCAGGTCGGTCATGACGACTCCCCTTGTGATAAAAGGCAATGTCTTCGGCGTTCTTTTCTTTAATTTTCATTCCCGGATATCCGAATTCACCGACGATCAGATAGACTTCGCGAACAAGCTTTCGCTCTCCGTCTCCCTGGCCCTGGAAAACGCAAACCTCTATGCTGCGGTCAGAAAAGCCGAAGAACGGGTCAGGAGCAGTGAAGAGACGCTGCGCCTTGCGATCATGGCCACACGGCTCGGCACCTTCGATTATTACCCTCTCACAGGAGAGCTGCACTGGTCGGATTTTGCCAAACAGCACTTCGGGCTGCCGCCTGATGCCCGTCCCGATTACGAAACATTTCTATCCGGCATACACCCTGATGACCGCAACCGCGTAGATGGCCTGATTCGAAATGTGACGTTGAAGGACCACTGCAAGGAATTCAGCATTGAATGCGGAACTGTGGGAATCAAGGACGGGAAGAAACGCTGGATATCAGCACATTGGCGGCTGTTTTTTGACGATAAAGGACGTCCTGCCCGTTATATCGGAACAACCCTTGACATAACGGGCCGCAAGCGCCTGCAGGAAGAGATGCGGCACATGGCCCAGCATGACGCTCTCACGGGCTTGCCCAACAGGCGGCTCTTCCGGGAAGTGGCGGCGGTAGAGCTTGCCCAGGCGCACCGGCACGGCACAAAACTGGCGATCTTCTTTCTCGATCTCGACCGTTTCAAGGAGATCAACGATACCTTCGGCCATGAGGTCGGGGACCAGCTGCTCAGGGAGGCAGCCTCCCGGCTCACGTCTGTGGTCAGGACCTCGGATACCGTGGCCCGGATAGGCGGCGACGAGTTCAACCTGATCATATCGGATATCAAGCAGGCCGAATACGCGTCCGAGGTGGCCGTCAAGATCCTGAAGGAGATCAGGAAGCCCTTCACTGTCAATGCCCAGGAGCTGAATATATCGACCAGCATCGGCATAAGCGTTTTTCCCGACGATGGGGCCCAGATCGACGGGCTGCTGAGCTACGCGGACATCGCCATGTACTACGCAAAGGACCACGGCAGGAACAGGTTCCAATTCTACAACCCGGTCATTAACAGGAGTTCCCTGGAGCGCATTGATTTCGAGAACAGGCTGCGACGAGCCATAGAGCGCGGCGAGCTGCGGCTTTATTTCCAGCCGCTGGTCAACGTGGGGACCGGGAAGATGTTTGCCGTCGAGATCCTTGTGCGCTGGCAGCACCCCGAGCAGGGCCTCCTGCTGCCCGGCCAGTTCTTCAAGATCGCGGAGGACATCGGGTTGCTGGGCGATATCGACGCCTGGGTCCTGAAAGCGGCGGGCAATCAGATCAAGACATGGATCGACCAGGGGATAAAGCCCCTCTCCGTAACGGTGAACCTGTCGGCCGGACAATTTCAAAGTCCGGACCTGGTCAAATCGGTTACCCGGATCCTCGAGGAAACCGCTCTTCCGCCGGAATGCCTGGACATAGAAATAACCGAAACAGCGGCCATGGGCAACATCGAAAACACCATCAAACGTCTGCGCGAATTGAGTTCCCTGGGAATTCATATCTCCATCGACGATTTCGGGACCGGGTACTCTTCCCTCAGCTACCTGAAAAAGCTCCCCATCAACCGGCTCAAGATCGACAAATCCTTCATCCGGGACATTGCGACGGACCCGGACGACCGGACGATCATCACCGCCGTCACCTCCATGGCCCACCACATGGGGATCAGGACGGTCGCCGAGGGCGTGGAAACGGAAGAGCAGCTCTCTTTCCTGCGCGATTCAGGCTGCGATGAAGCCCAGGGATTCCTGTTCAGCAGACCCCTGCCGGCGGACCGGTTCCGGGAACTGCTGATGCGCTGATATGCCGGTTCAATAAAAAGTTTATCCGCAGATACGCAATGCCGCATTCCGCACTGCCACTCCGCATTCCACTCTCCACACTCCGCACATTCCCTATTGCCATTCGGCGTCATGGGTTTTAGTATGCAGCAAGGAGATGGAACGGGTGGCTCTTCACCGCCTCATACTTTTTTCTCTGATCCTTGCGATCATCACGGCGCTCTCGCTTGTAATGCCCTCAGACCGGCAATGGATCAATCTGCCGCTTCATTCGACCATGGAAGCCGTGGAAGCGCTCGCGGTGTTTCTTATGGCCCTGTTCCTTCTGCAAGGCAGGGAGGATCCCGAACATAAACTTACCCTGCCCGGCCTCGGGTTCCTGGTGATGGGGATCCTCAACATCGCCCATGCCGCTTCCCTGCCGGGAGGGCAGTTTATCCACCTGAGAGCCCTTGCGAACCTGGCCGGCGGAGCAGGCTTTGCACTTGTCTGGCTGCCTGCTGCGCGCCAGACCGGTCTTCGAAAAGCCGGCTCGGTCTGGTCCGTTGCGGCAGGCTCCGGCCTCTTTGTTCTTCTGGCCTTTCTCTTTCCTTATTCATTGCCTGCCATGGCGGTCCAGGGCGAGTTCCGCGCAGCAGCCGTCGCCATCAACGCTGTCGCGGGGCTTCTCTTCCTCGCCGGAACGTGGCGCTTCCTTGCCGACTTCCTCCGTTCGGGCGCCGTCGAGGACCTGTTGTTCGGTGTTGTCGGCGGCCTGTTCGGCCTGTCCGGGTTGACGTTCTGGCATTCCCTGCTCTGGTCCGAGGCCTGGTGGTCCTGGCACGGGCTACGCCTGGCGGCCTCGTTACTGGTGCTGGGGCTGCTCCTTCGCCGCCATCTCCAGACCGTCGGCGCTCTGAAAGAGCTCCTTCACGAGCGAAGCAGGTCGGAGGACGCCCTGCGGCGGTCCTACAAGCTCACCAAGACGATCATCGACAGCATGAACGACGCAATCTCCCTCGTCGATGTGAAGGATTTCACGATCATCGGCGTGAACAGCGTCTTTCTGAAGGAATACGGCTTTTCCGCCGAATCGGAGGTAGTGGGAAAGCACTGTTACGAGATAACCCATAAGCGGTCCGAGGTATGCACTGCTCCGGACGACATATGCCCGCTGGGAGAGACGGTGCGGACGGGAGACCACTTTGCGGCGGATCATGTCCATTTCGGCACAAAGGGACCGAAATATGTGGAGGTTTCGACCTCTCCCATAACGGATGAGAACGGAACCGTCGTGCAGGTCGTCCACGTTGCAAGAGACATCACGGACCGGAAGCGGGCGGAACAGGAGCGGGAGCGGCTGCTTGCCGACATCGCACGTTCGAACAAGGAACTGGAGCAGTTCGCCTATGTGGCTTCTCACGACCTGCAGGAACCGCTGCGGATGGTGTCGGGCTTTATCGGGCTTCTCGAAAAAAGATATAAAGGCCGCCTCGACGAAAAAGCGGACCGGTACATCCGCTTCGCGGTGGATGGTGCGCTGCGGATGCAGAAACTGATAGAGGGTCTTCTCGGGTACTCCCGGGTGACGACCCGCGCCGGCGAATTGAAGAACGTCGCCGTCAATAGCGTTTTCGATGAAGCCGTGCTGAACCTGTCGGCAATGGTCAGGGACAGCAATGCCGTCGTCGCCCGGGACGAACTCCCCACGGTCGTCGGTGTGGAAACGCAGCTGCTGCAGCTGCTCCAGAACCTGCTGGCGAACGCCATCAAGTTCAAAAGGCCCGGCGTCCGGCCCGAGATCCGCGTGTCCTCCGTAAGAACCGGGCAAGGATGGACCTTCTCAGTCCGGGACAACGGAATTGGAATTGCAAAGGAGCACTTCGAGCGGATCTTCCAGATCTTTCAGCGCCTCCATTCCAGCGATGAGTATCCGGGAGCGGGAATAGGCCTGGCAGTATGCAAGAAGATCGTTGAACGCCATGGAGGAAACATCTGGGCCGAATCGGTTCCCGGCGAAGGAACCACGTTCTTCTTCACGATCGCGGCAAAACAGGCTCAGGCAGCCTCGGACAGGGCCGCGTAACAATAACCGTCCCCAGGATAGCAACTACAGGAACACACGGAGCTTTGTGCTGTCATTCCCGAGCGGTTTTATCGGGAATCTGGTGGTTAAAGACCCCGCACGAACGCTGCTCTACTGACCGGTAACAAGTCAAAACTTCCCGGCTTATTTTCTCAATTATTCTCTCGCTGCCTGTTCTTAATTTTCCTGCGAAAGAACCTTCTCTTATCTAACCGGGGAAAAATGCGGACGCAGACGATCGGCGCCTACCGATGAGGGTGAACTGCAGGAGAGTGGACTAACGGGGACGGGTTTATGACGCCTGAAGAGAAGGAAGGACAGGTATGGACGTCTTATCCGAAGCTACTCGAAGCCGTGACCATTTCTGTTCAGTTGTTCGAGGGCAATGCGGCCCTTGACCAGAGCTTCCAGATCTCCGGCCGTGAGGCTGCGTTCGTCGTGCAGGACGTAACCCTGAATGCGGAGCCTCTCGAGCCAGACCGATACGGTCACTTCCCGCCAGTCGGGGCCGACCATATGCTTCATGGCCCTGTGGATCTGATCGCCGGTGAGCCCCCGGTCCATAAGCTTGAACACCATCTGTACAATACTGGAATCGCGAAGCACTGCCACCTTATCCTCCTAGTGCACTGTAAAAGTAGTTTATGATACAAGCTCAAAACGGCAAAGAATATTTACCGCGAAGTCGCGAGGAACGCGAGGAAAACATAATTCCCCTGCTATGTCCTGCCTTCCTGGCGCCCTTTGCACCCTCGCGGTTCAATCTGTTTGATTCTGGCTTGACCGCCGTAAACCACACCGGAATGACTGCGTGGAACTATTAGCGATTATGTTTACGCTGTACTAGGCGTATCATCGTTCAAATGCGCCGAGCCTGATCGATCAGCGAAGGTTCAGCTATCCGACCAACAGCCGGCAACTGACCGGACTGTATTAAATACTATTCTTTTAATAATAGCAAGTCTTTCGATGGGGTATTTTCAGGGTATTGACAAAAAAGTCATGTATCAATGAGACATCTTAAAAAAATAAAAGTAAAATTCAACTTTGCGTAATTGACTGCACCAGATTGCGCAATGGTCGCTTCATTTTGCACCACGCGGATTTTCTGCCCGATAATTGACAGAGGCGGATAAGCGCAATAGACTTTAAATACAGGGCTTGTGTAGAATCGTTGTTGGTGTTGCGAGTCTTGCATCCGGTCCTGACGAGTGCGAAGGCACGAGGCAAGTTCGGATAATGCGGGGCACAAACAAAGAAAAGCTTTTAAACCAGCACTCCGCATTCCGCACTCCCGTGGCCTCTGTGGTTAAAATCGTCTCGCGTTGAAAGGAGCTGCAATATGAAAAAAGCGATCGCAATGCTTTTGCTTCTCATCCCCCTTGCGATGCCCGGCTGCGCCACAAGGACCGGGAGCGCGGTCGGCGGAGCCATCGGCGGCGCAGCAGCCGGAGGCGGCTCTTATGAATACCGGATCCGCCAGGAGCTTCAGCGCCTCGAGGATGACTACAAAGCGGGCAGGATGGACCAGAAGGAATACGAGATCAGGAAAGACGAGATCCAGAGGCTGCAGTTGATCAAGTGATGGATGAGCCGGCAAGACTGAGAAAAAAACGGGATCAGCGGCAGCGCCGGCCCCTGCAGATCCCCGTCCCGGCCAGGCGCTCCAGCAGGCCGAGCAGCGAGCCGCACTTCCTGCATCTGCCTTTCCGCACATCGAACTCCCTGCCCGGGCCGTCCTGAAGGAATCCGCGTTCAAGCACCCAGAGATGCAGTTCTCCGTCCCATCCTCCGGCGGCGATCCGCTTCCCGTCAGGACTGAAGGCGATGCTGTCCACGGGACTGCCGTACCGAATGCCCCTCGCGCAGCTGCCGTTGCCGGCATGCCAGACCCGTACGGTATGGTCGTCGGCGGCCGTTGCAATCGACCGTCCGTCAGGACTGAAAGCGATCGATGTTATCGCACCTTCATGACCTTTACCGTCAAAATCGGGAGCCGGCCTTTCCCGGCCCGCATCCCAGAGCACCAGGTCCTGATCGCACCCTCCCGATGCGAGCTGATTTCCATCCGTACCGAATGCGACAGCCCTGACCGCCCTCAGGTGGCCTTCTTTCAAGACAAGCACCGTTCTTCCGGAACAGGAATCCCAGATGCGGACCGTAGCGTCACGACCTGCAGTGGCAAGGCGCCGGCCATCCGGGCTGAAAGCAAGACCGTGGACCGCCTGGCTGTGTCCTTTCCCAAAAAAGTTCGAGACGATCCAGCCGGTCTTCGCATGCAAAAGAGTGAGCGCTCCATCCCACCCGCCTGCTGCCAGGAACCTTCCGTCAGGGCTGAACGCAATGCAGTCAATGGAACCCTTCAGGAACGGAGGCCGGAACCCCGGTGCCTCATGCCCGCTTCGGACCTCCCAAAGCCTGACCGCGTCATCATGCCCGCCCGAGGCGATGAAGTTTCCGTCAGGACTGAAGGCGACGCAGCCCACCAGGTGGTCGTGTCCCCTGCCTTTGAACGCGGGCAGCGGTCTTCCCGTATACCCATGCCGCAACTTTACCCGGCCGTCCCGCCCGCCGGTTGCGATGAATCGTCCATCAGGACTGAAGGAAACGCTCGTCATAGGATCACCTCGTCCGGGCTGTGTAAAGGACATCTTTTCCGAGTATAACGCAGAGGGTCTTGACGATGAGATGCAGCGAAAAAGACACGGACGAAAGAAGTACCGGAAGGGCTGCGCTGCCGGTCCGTACCTGTTTTTACCGCTCTGTCCCTAAAGCTGTTACACTCAAAGAGAAGGACTTCCGGTGCAGATCACCTGCCTTTCGCCTGACAACCATGCGCGCAAAAAACTCTCTCATCATTGCGGGCTGCCCCATTCTCGTACTTTTGTTTTTGGCCGTCCCCTTCCCGGCTCCTGCTGCGGAACGCGTTCAGGTGCTGATCCAGGGACTCGAGGGGCCGTTGCTCGAGAATGTTCAGAAGGCCCTGGTCCTGCCCTACGGCCTGACCACCGGCGAAGAAGTGAACACCTTCTGGCTCGAGCGGTTCAGGAAAGAGGCGCCCGATAAGGTGCGGCGCGCTCTGGAACCCTACGGCTATTACCGGGCCGTGATCCGGACCTCACTTGATAAGACCGGCGAGAACGCCTACCGGCTCGTGGCGGCCGTGGATCCGGGG
>Ga0154473_1164_pt2 | contig 16287 bp, 13 predicted proteins | sample RifGroC2_FD_115952 | JGI IMG/M metagenome (GOLD analysis project Ga0154473, IMG submission 115952) | Nitrospirae bacterium GWC2_57_9 | reverse complement strand
TCCTGTTCCGCTACGCCTTCCCGTTTTTCTGCCTTGACAAATATGCAATTTAAGGCTACTATTTTTTTGAAGCACTCAAAAACATTGGCCTCTCCCTATGGATCAAAAGAAAATCCTCATAGCAGACGACAACGAGAATATCAGGGAAGCGCTTACCTACCTCCTGGAAGATGAAGGTTATAAGCTTTCGCTTGCCAAGGACGGCGCGGAGACCCTGAAAAAGGTCAAAGAGGTCCATCCCGATATACTCTTCCTCGACATCATGATGCCCGAGATCAACGGCTATGATGTGTGCAAAACCATCAAAAGCGATCCTTCCTTAAAAGACGTTTATATCATCATGCTGACGGCCAAGGGCCAGGTTGCCGAGCAGGAGCGGGGCAAGGAAGTCGGCGCCGACGAATACATCGTCAAACCCTTCAGCCCGATGGAAATCCTGACCAAAATCAAAAATATCCTGGATGCATAATAGAAGGGTATGTCGACTTCCCTGAAATGGCGGACGGCCGAAGAGTTCTTCCAAACCGGCCATTCTCTCTTCAAAGAGAAGCGCTATGATCAGGCCCTGGTTGATTTGCGCAAAGCCGAGGAGCTTTTTCGCAATCTGGATGCCCGCGGGCATCCCCGGGGCCATGCCCTGGATAACGGGGTTTCCGGCCTCGCCAATACGCTTGCCCTGCTTGGCCGCTGCTACCAGGAACTGGATCAGCATGAACCCGCCATCACCTGCTTTGAAACAAGCCTCGTCAACGAAAAATTCGAGCGAAAAAAACCGTTCCGGATCTTCCTGCAGGAAATGCGGGACCATGTGGCGTTCAGCTACGGCCAGGAACTGAAAAAGCTTGATCCACAGACCATCAGCGGCATCCTCGGTCAGCAGGACCTCGTCATCGATACCTCCTTCAAATTCCCCTTCTCTCTCAGCAGCCATGCCGTACTGATCGCGCGCCTGTATGAACTTTCGCCCGATCGCTTCCCGCAGTTCAAGGAATTCTATCGCCTGGCCAGGTCCACCGATACCGCCCTCAGACGCAGGGCAGGCAAGGACTTCGATGAGACGACGATGAAACGGGCAACCGTATCGATCTGGGTGATTTTTGTCATCCTCTGGATCATCTACAGCGCGGTCGTGGTCAAGGCCCTGCTCAAATAAGGGAGGTTCGATGGACGCGAACGAGGTCAAAAAGAACGCTGTTGAGCTCCTCTCCACGCTGACCCAGGCGAGCGCCGCGCTCACCGTCATCCAGGGGATCGAGGTCGGTTTTTTCGACCACATTCCGGCGGAAAAGACCATAACGGCCGAGGAACTGTCGGGCCAGATGGGATATGATATCACCCGCGTGGAACGGTGGCTTCAATTCGCGCTCAAGACCGGTCATGTCCAGAAGGCCGGGAACGGCTACTCCCTGACGCTCAAAGGTTCGCTTCTCAGACAGGACACGCCGGTCCCGGACCTCCTGGGACTGTACCACATGGTCGGCTACTTCACCAAGGCGGTCCAGCACTCCCAGGATTCCTACAAGAAAGGGACCGGGCTGGACAGCATCACGGAACTGAAGATAGGCCGCGATTATATCCCCCGGGTCGCCTCCCAGTTGTCCCGTACCTCGGCCCAGTGCTTCAAGAGCGCCGGCGTATCGACGGGCCACACGATCCTCGATCTCGGCTGCGGAGACGGATCGGTGCTTCGGGAGACCGTCAGGACCTGCCCCGGGGTGAGCGCGACCGGCGTCGATATCAGCGCCCAGACCCTGAACCTTGCCAGGATCAAGAACATGGAACTCGGGCTCCAGGACCAGATCGAACTGTGCAAGGCGGATGTAACCGACCTTTCCTCGATGAAGGACGGGGCCTATGACTGGGTCTATTCGATCAATGTCCTGCCCTACCTCCCCCTGCACCGGCGCGACACCTTCCTGAAGGAAATGATACGCCTATCACGCTACGGCATTTTCTTCAACCAGGTGATAAAGAACAACATTGCCACGCTCTCGGTCGACGTCATGCTCTCGACCCTCTTCTCAGACTTCACCGGTTTCTTTACGGAAGCCGAGGCCGATGCCTTCATCCAGAAGGTCAAGCTGAAACATTATACCTTCATGCCGATAATCCAGGGAGAGTCGAGGATGGTCGTCATGTTCACCTCCCCGAACGATGTACCGGTCAGCCGGTTTCCGGGGATCAAGGATGCGGACCGGTCCAAACTCCAGTCAGCCTCTATCCAGACCGCGAAGGATGTGCTTACCGCGGATGCCGCAGTTCTTTTGGATCTCGGAGTGAACGTCGAATCGCTCCGGAGCGCCGCGATCAAGCTGTTGTTCCCCTGAGACCGATACTCTTATGAAACTGAACGTCTCTCAAAAAATCATATACAGCGAAGTCGTCATCGCTGCCCTCATCTTTACCACGCTCGTTCCCTATATTATTGTGAGCATGGACTTCAGCCCCATGCATCTCTTCCATTACGTCATCGTCACACTGTTCATTCTCACGCCCCTCGGGTTCGGGTCGCTCTTTTTCTTTACCGATAAATGGGAATTCCGGCCCATCGAGATGCTGTCGTTCTATCTCGAACGCAGGCTTACGCCTCCCGACGATGTCATCGCCGCGGCCCGCATCCGGACCTTGAATCTGCCGCTCGTCCATTCCATGTCCGTTCTGGTCCGGTATGAGATGATCTGCCTTCTCGACTGCCTTTACATGGGCACGATCGGCGGTCTCCCGCTGGAAGACAACCTGCGGCTGGGCATCTACGCCGTGGTCGGGGTCGCGTTCTTTCCCATCTTTTCGTTCTTCCTGACGGAACGCTTCCTCTATCCGGTCAGGAATATCCTGGCCGAAAAAACGCGGGCGGTCCCTTTCGATGAGTCCCGGGTGATCAGGATCAACACCCGTACAAAGCTGGTCTCGATCCTGCTCGCCACCGTCATGGCCCCACTGATCGCCCTCGGAGCGCTGGTCTATCGCCAGGTGGGCACCGAGCTGATAAGCCGGCTGGGCGATGAATTCATCGTGAACACCATGATGGGCCGGCTGTCCGATCTTATCTTCATCGTCACCGGCGCCGCCCTCCTCCTGGCCGCCGGCATCGGCATTCTGCTGGCCACGAGCATTTCGAATCCGCTGGCGCACATGGTCGGCGTTATCCGGGAACTGGAGCGGGGCAACCTGCGGGCGAGAACGAACCTCATTTCCAATGATGAGATCGGCGTTGTGTCGCAGAGCTTTGACAGCATGGTGATGCAGCTCGAAAAGAACCGGCGCGATCTCGAGGATCTGAACCGCAACCTCGAGTTCCGGGTCGCGGAAAAGACGGAGAACCTGACCAGGGCCTATGAAAGGCTCCAGCTCTCGAACCAGAACCTCGCCGTCGCGAACCGGGAGTTCGAGGAGGTCAACCGGAAACTGAAAGAGATCGACAAGATGAAGTCCGATTTCATCTCCATCGTCTCCCACGAGCTCAGGACGCCGCTCACCTCCATAAAGGCCTTTGCAGAACTTATCCTGATGAGGCCGAAGATGACCGCCGAGAAACGGGAAAAACTGCTGACGATCATCAACAGCGAGACCGACCGGCTGGCCAGGCTCATCACCGATGTTCTCGATCTTACCAAAATCGAGGCGGGCAAATTAAGCTGGCACATCACCAAGGTCTCCCTGACCGAGGTCATCCAGACATCGGTCGCAGGCATCCAGTCCCTTGCCGACAACAAGAGCCTGCCGATCAAGCTCGAGATCCCCGAGTCGCTGCCGCTCTTTTTCGGGGACCGCGACCGCCTCATACAGGTCATCACAAATATCCTCTCCAACTCGATCAAGTTCACGCCCCAGCACGGCAGGATCAGGATCAACGTGCGGCACGACGTCTCTCCCCGGCCGCAGATCGCCGTCGCCATCTCGGATACGGGGATCGGCATACCCGCAAACGATCTCGAACTGGTTTTCGAAAAGTTCCGGCGCTCGTCGGGAGACGTCCTAACCGACAACATCCAGGGCACCGGCCTGGGCCTGGCCATTACCCGCCAGATCGTGGAATACCACGGCGGGACCATCTGGGCGGAAAGCACCCTGGGCCACGGAAGCACCTTCATTTTTACGCTGCCCCTGAGCAAGGAGTGGCATATCGAGGGAGAACACGAATCCCTGTTAGCCTCGCTGTAATGTTTTTTTCGGCTCTTCTTCAACTTCCCGAAAACGACATGCCATGATTTACGGATCCGGGAATCCTGCTCGTCCATGGTTGGAACATTCTGTTCCAAGGAGGATCGAATGAAAAAAGGCATCGCTCTCGCAGCAATCCTGCTCGTGTCGCTCTCCTGTGCCGACCTTGCCGATGCCGCGGGCTTCAGGCTTCCTGACCAGGACTTGGCAGCAATGGGCATGGGAGGAGCTTTCGTAGCCCAGGCCGACAACCCTTCGGCTCTCTGGTATAATCCCGCCGGCATTTTACAGCTGGGCGGCACCCGCTACAGTGCCGGGGGCCTGGGCATTTATCCTGTTATGAAGCACGAGAACCAGAACGGCACAACCGACGTTTCTGAACGCGCGGTCCATGTTCCGGCCATGTTCTTCGTCACGGACCGGGTGAACGACAACCTGGCCTGGGGCGTCGGAATCACGAGCCCCTTCGGACTTTCAACGAACTGGTCCCCTTACAGCAGCACCAGCCGCATCGCCACGTTCAGCAGGGTAAAATGCATCGATCTCAATCCGAACATCGCCTACAAAATGAGCGACCGGCTGTCAATAGGCCTTGGCATCGACTATATCATGCTGCAGGCGACCTTGGATAAAATGCTCGATGCAGGCACGGGATTCAGGCTTGACGGCGAAGGCTCCGGCCTGGGAGCCAATGCCGGCCTGCTGTATAAGGCAACGGATGAGCTGAAGCTCGGTCTCAGCTACCGGAGCAGAGTGAAAGTAAAGGTCGACGATGCTACTGCGACGGTTTCCGGCGCGTTAGCCATCTCGAACCCCGTTGCTACTGAGATCACCCTGCCCGACCTCATCCAGGTCGGCGGTTCCTACAAGGCATCGGACAAACTTACCCTGAATGCCGACCTGGAATATACCTGGTGGTCTACCTATGACCGGCTGGTCATGCGATCTGACACGTTCATCGCGCTGACAGGGGGCGCAACAGATACCGTGACCGATGAAAAACAGTGGGAAAATACCTGGATCTTCAGGGCCGGCGGTCAGTACAGGCTATCGGATGAGTGGAAGCTCCGCGCAGGCTATGTATATGACCAGACCCCCGTCCCGGACTCCTATTTTGATACCCGTACCCCCGATTCGGACCGTCAGGGGTTTACCCTGGGAACGGGATACAATGCCGGAAATGTTACGATCGATGCATCCTACATGTATCTCCTGTTCACAACGAGAACCATAACGGACAGCCTGGCCGATGACGCAACCGCCACACCGGACGCTTTAAACGGCACCTATCGGGCGGAGGCCCATCTCTTCGGCATGGCCGTTGCTTACCACTTCTGACCGGAGCCGGCTTACCTGTTCGGAGAAACCGGGCAGGTGAGCTGTCACCCGTCCGTCGTTAAAACAGTTGACGGCCCTTCCTGAACGTAGTAAATTAGCCTCATGTTTCAACGTTTTATCAGCCTGCTCAAGCAGAAAGAGCTCTTGAACTCCACGGCGTTCATTCTGGCGCTTCTTGTCATCCTTTCTTTTATCATCATCCTCGGTCAGTTCTTTCATCAATCCTTGCAGGAAGAGATGGCAGGCCAGTTCAATCAGCAGCAGCTGCTCCTCGCAAGGGAGGTCGCGGTAGACATGGTCCACGAAGCTCTCGATATTGATCGCGACCTCCACGTCATTTCAAAACTGCCGGAGATCGACACCATCGATAAAAGCCCCCGGTGCCGGACAGTGGCGGAAGCGATTACGTTCAATATTCAGAACCAGATGGTCGTGACCATCAGGGTCGTGGACAAGAACGGGATAGTGCTGTACGACAGCTCCTTCCCGGGCCGGGAGGGAAAGGACCTTTCAGGGACTGATTATTTCCAGAAAGCACGGCTCCTGCCCCGGAACGAAAAATTAATAACCGATCTGATCCCTGCTCCCGAGATATCCCCCGACTCCAAGCAGTTCGTGGTCGCCACGCCGATCTATCATCGCCTGAACGAACGCCATCCCCAGGAATTCGGCGGCATCGTGCTCGCCGTGCTTTCGCTGGACGGGATTACCCAGAAGTATCTTGCCCCGATAAAATCCGGGGAGCGCGGCTATGCCTGGATGATGGACAGCGAGGGCACGCTGCTGTACCATCCCACGCAGCCTCAGATGGTCGGCAAGAACCTGTACCGGACGGATAAATCCTGCTTCGCCTGCCACCGCTCCTTTGATACCGAAAAGAAGATGATCGAGGGATCGACGGAGACCTTCGGATACTACGAGGCTCCCGGCGGAGAGAATAAACTGGCCGCTTTCTATAAGTTTCCCATCGCCCGAAAGTCCTGGCTGGTCGTTGTCTCGGCCCCCTACTCGGACGTGATCGCGCTGATGCAGAAGAGCCGGCGCTTCTATTCCCTGCTGATCTTCTCGATCTTTGTGACCACCATTGTGGCATCCCTTGCCACGATCATCACGAACAAGAAGAAGATCAAGGCCGAGGAGCGAGCCATGCACCTCGAGAAACATCAGCTTCTGGAGCGCGAGATCGAGATCGCCAAAAACTTCCTTGAAAACATCGTCGAGAACACGCGCACGAACCTCATGGTCCTGGACGAAAACCTGGTCGTGCGGACGGTCAACTCCGCCCAGGCGCAAACCATGAGGAGGCCGAAAAGCGAAATCGTTGGGAAAAACGTCCTCTCGCTTGTTCCCGATAGACTCGCACCTTATCAGGGAATACCCTTCGAGTCGCTCCTCCTGAAGACGCTGACCGGCCGCAGCTTCGAACTCAAGGACTACAAGATAACCGGGCTGCAGGAAACCCCCGTCTATTTCACGATTAACATGAACCCGATCCTGATCGATGGGGCAGCTCCCGGGATCCTCATTACGAGCAGCGACGTTACCAAGCGCGTGCAGCTCGAAGACGCGCTTAAATCGTACACTGTCGAGCTTGAGGACAAGGTGGACAAGGGGACCGCGACCGCTAAGAAGCTCGAACAGCAGGTGATGCACTCGGAAAAGCTCGCTTCTCTCGGACGGCTCGCAGCCGGCGTGGCCCACGAGATCGGCAACCCTCTCACGTCCATTTCGACCTTTGCCCAGCTCCTGCGAGAGATGGCGACTGATGAATTCTCGCAGAACAGTCTCGACATAATCAATACCCATATCCAGCGTATTACCGACATTGTACGGCGGATGTCCAACTTTTCCCGTGCCGATTCGCTCAGCATCAAACTGACCCAGGTCAACGACGTGCTCAATTCCACCCTGGACCTCATGCGGCTCGACAAGCGCATGAAGAACACCATCGAGATCGCCGTTTCCCTTGCCCCTGAGCTTCCCCGGACCATGATCGACGAAGGCCAGATGGCACAGGTCTTCATCAACATCATACTGAATGCTCTCGACGCCATGGCCGACGGCGGCAGACTGGCCGTGACGTCACAGCGGGACGTGGATGATCAGGGCCGGGAGGCAATACTCGTGGAATTCGCGGACACGGGGAGCGGCATCCCCCATGAGGAGATCGAGAAGATATTCGACCCCTTCTATACCACGAAGGAGCCGGGCAAGGGCACGGGCCTCGGACTTTCGCTCAGCTATAATATCGTCAAGCGCTTCAAGGGCGACATCAAGGTTGAAAGTGAACCGGGAAGAGGAACGATCTTCACGGTGATCCTGCCGGTAGAAAAAGAATAAGGGAGCATTCATCATGCAAAAACCGAACATTCTGGTGGTTGACGACGAAAAGGACATCTGCATGGCCCTCAACATCCTGCTTACCAAGGAGGGCTACTCCGTCAAGGAGGCCTACAACGGCGAGCAGGCGCTCGAGCGCATCAGGCAGGAGAACTTCGATATCGTCATGACCGATATCAAAATGGAAAAACTGGACGGTTTCGAGGTCCTGAAGCAGGCGCAGCAGATCAGCCCCGAGACCTCGGTCATCATGATGACGGCGTTCGCGTCGGTCGGCTCCGCCGTCGAGGCCATGCGCGCAGGCGCCTCGGACTACATCACGAAACCCTTCATCAACGACGAGATCCGGCTCACGATCAGAAGGATCCTGCAGGGACGGGAACTCCAGATGGAGAACCAGATCCTGCGCCAGGAACTGAGCCAGCGGCCGGCCGCATTCAAGCACATCATCGGCAGCTCGGAGCCCATGCAGAAGGTCTTCTCGGTCATGGAAAAGGTGATCCCCAGCAAGAGCAATATCCTGATCACCGGGGAGAGCGGAACGGGCAAAGGACTCGTGGCCCAAGCCATCCATGAATCCGGCCCCCGCAAGGACAAACCCTTCATCTCCATCAACTGCGGCGCCATTCCCGAAAACCTGCTCGAGAGCGAACTCTTCGGCCATAAAAAAGGCGCCTTTACCTCGGCAAACGAGGACAAGAAGGGCCTCGTCACCATGGCCCATACAGGCACGCTCTTCCTCGACGAGATCGGCGAACTCCCCCCTTCCCTCCAGGTGAAGCTCCTCCACGTGATCCAGACCAAGGAACTGACCCCGGTCGGCGACACGCGGGTGATCACCGTGGACGTGCGCGTCATCGCCGCTACCAACGCCGACCTGATGCAGCGCGTGAAGGAGGGCCGCTTCCGGGAAGACCTTTTCTACCGCTTGAACGTGATCGAGATCCGCATGCCCTCATTGCGGGAGCGGCGCGACGACGTGCAGGTTATCATGAAGCATTATCTGAAGATCTTCGCGGAAGAAGCGGGAAAGAACATCAAGGACATCGACTACGAGGCGATGCAGGCGCTTCTGGCTTACGACTGGCCGGGGAACATCCGGGAGCTCAGGAACACCATCGAACGGGCCACGGTGTTGACGGACGGTGAGATAGTCACGATCCACGATCTGCCTGACAAGTTCAGGACGCTGGACGTTGAGGGAGTTTCAACCTCATCCCTGCGCCAGGCGTTGGACACCTTCGAGCGGGACTATATCAAGAGGAGTTTGGCGGAAAACAAGGGGAACAAGGAAACGACGGCGGGCAAGCTCGGGATCGATCTGGCGACTCTGTATAGGAAGCTGAAGAAGCTGAGGATCGAAGCGTGACAAGTATTGGTAAAATCAGCAATGTAGATGGATTCAGCCGGACAAAACCATGCCGGCATTTTCAGATTCTGTTCCTTTCGGAACTTTCGGGTTCACAAGCACCACTTGTAACATTGCTCATTTTGCCTCAGGATAGGTAGTTCCTCCCACTACCTCTGCGAAATCTACGTTCCTCCAGTCGAAATCCTGCACCTCTTTGACCTTCTTGCCAAGATATTCACTGTGGCAATAGAGGCCTCCGACCGGCTTATTCTTTAAATACGGGTCAGCCAGCGCTGAAAACCTGCCGATTATGGGATTTGACATCCCGGCCTCGATACATTCAAATCCAAGCGCCGGAGAAAACAATACTTTTAAGGCCATGTCGCTGAACTGGAAAAAGTGCCAGGGCCTTTCATGGGATGAGAAAGAGAAATGAGTTTCTATGAAAACGATGCCGCCGATCTTCAAAACTTTTGCGATTTCAGAAGCAACTATCCAAGGCATTGCAAAATGTTCAAAGCAGGCGTACGAGTAAACAAGGTCGAATTTCTCTTTTCCTTGAAAGTAGGAAGAAAGTTTATGAACGTTTCCTACCACATCGACGTTTTTGCCCGCATAATAGTCAAACCCCGTATAGTGAGCCTTTGAAAACTGCTTTCTCGCGAATGACGCTCCCGTTACTTCACGACTGCCTATCTCCAGAATCCTCATTCCAGGCTTGTTGCAAATCTCAGACAGGTATCCGGGCCATTTTTGATGGCTTATTCTTTTGGAGGCCGGGACATCCGGCGATAAAAAGAACTTGTCAAACTTGTTCTCTATAAACAATGGCAGTTTACGGCAGGTCAAAAGCAGTTTTTTGACGAGTACATTCATGATTATCCCTTGGCATCGTTAAGACACGGTTATCATGCCGTTAGATACGAATTTCAGCATGTCACAGCAGGCAAAAAAATTATAGAGCAACCTGACCGGATAATAAAGAAAAAAGTGGCGTATGCAGAGCATGTTCACGGGCATAGCAATACTCGCTATCGCTACAATTCCCGTTTTCGCAGCTGCATATGAACGTCAGGTATTTTTCAATTTTATCTGGGTGACCGATGACACCGGCAGCGATATCCACTGCATGCTGGTCTTGATATGCGCCTCGATATCGGAGACCTCGACCAGGACGCCGTAGTACTTCACTCCGTTTGCCATCACTTCCACTTCTTTTCCGATCATGCTTTGAATGTCCGCCATATAATCTCCTCTGGAGAAAACTCGAAAATCTAATTTTGAAATCCTAAATAAGGCTCCCTTTGTTTTTGAATATTCTCTTTTGAAATTAGTGCTTGTTTAGAATTTAGAGCTTCGGATTTGGAGTTTGTCAGATGTTCAACTTCCCCCAGTTCTCCTTCCGGTACCGCCACAAAAGCAGCGTCATCCGTATCAGCCAGTCCAGGATCATGACCGTCCAGACAAAGCGGATCTCGGCCTTGAACACCGTGGCAAGCAGGGCCGTGACTGGCAGGCGGACCAGCCACATGCCCGCGATGGTCGCGAACATGATGAAGCCCGTGTCCCCTGCTCCGCGCAGGGACCCGCCCACCACCATGGTGATGGCCAGGGGTATCTGGGCAAAGGCTACGATCTTCATGTACAGAATACCATATTTTATGACTTCCTGGTCCTTGGTGAATGCCTGAAGCAGTGCATAAGGGAAGAAAAAGAAGACCAGCGCCATTCCGGCCATAACGATCACCGCGAGCCTGTTTGCTTCGAAGGCGGAAATGCGGGCATCGGCAGGCTTTCCCGCCCCCAGGTTCTGCCCGACCATCGTTGCTGCTGCCACGGCAATACCATACCCCGGCATGAACGAGAAGGCCTCGATCGCGAGCCCCACCTGGTGAGCGGCGTAGACCGTGGTCCCGTAGAGCAGAATAACCTTGGCGAACACCAGGGAACCGGAATTTTGAAGCAGCCGGTCGATGAAGATCGGGTAGCCGAGCTTGAACGTCATGGCCGTATATTTCCATTCCAGGGACCTGCTTACGACAATATAGCGTCTGTGCAGGGACCGGATGAACAGAAAAAGCGCGCCCATGCTTTCCGAGATCGCGATGGCTATCGCCGCGCCCTGGACACCGAGCTTCGGAAATCCCCAGTAACCGTAGATGAGTGGATAGGCAACGACCACGTGCAGGATGTTCACGATCAGCGTTGCGTAGAGAGGCGTTTTGGTGTCGCCCGTGCCCTGCATGATCCCCGAAAGCACGTTGATCGCTATAGTGAACAGGATGAAAGAGAAGATGATGCTGGTATATTCGGAGAGGATCAGCTGGACCTCGCCCGAAGCGCCGAGCAAAGAGGCGATAGACTGGCCGAAGAACAGTCCAAAGGCCGTGATCACCGCTGCCGCAAAAAGTATTGCAAGAACCGCCTGAAAAGCAGCTTTGGCTGCATCCTCTTTTCGTCCCGCTCCCCAGAGCTGAGACACCAGCACCGTGGCTCCGACGTTGATGCCCCAGGAAATGCTCATCACCACGAAGACGAGCACCTGGGCAATGCCCACGGCCGCGATCGCAGTCGCCCCCAGGCCGCCGACAAGGAATATATCCACGATCCCGACCGACCGCTGGAGCAGGCTCGACAGCACGACGGGAATAGCGAGCGAAAAAACCTGTTTTCGGATGTTTGGCTGCATAGAGATCAGAGAGATAAGGGTTATTGATACACTATTTGAGAGAGGAAGTAAAGGAGGTTCCGTTTTTTTTCGGAGAGTCGTGCCGCTGGGTGCATGCGAAGACACGAAGGGAATCTAGACAAAACCAAGAATCGCCTCGCGCAATACCCTGCTCTCGCAGCGAGTGCTCGAAGGCGCGGGCACGAGAGCCGCCAGACGCAAAGGAAAGCGACCCGGGAACAGGTTTTTAAAACCAAGCTTAAAGCTTTTTATCTTCATGCCGTTCTTGGCGCCTTTGCGGCTTCATGTGCCCTGCGTTTAAGAGTGTGCAGCGCGAGTGCAGGGTATGCGCGAGACACGCTTTAGATATCTCCGCGATGGCGGGAAAAGTGCATGATCGTAGATCTTCTCTGAGCTCTCAGTATCCCCTGCGGCAAAAAACCCTTTAGCATATCCTCGGCAACTGCTCCCCCTGGAGCATATCGATGATCCGGCTGCCGCCCACCGCGGTCTCGAGCAGCACCATCCCGGCCGGAGCATCAGCGATCTCTCCGATGATAGCGGCGTGCTTTCCATGTTCATGCCCCTTCATTGCCTTCACCACAGCAGCTGCCGCAGCATGCTCGAGGATCGCGATCAGTATCCCTTCGTTGGCGACAAAAAGCGGGTCGAGGCCGAGCAAGCTGCAAGCGCCCTTCACACCGGGAGGGACCGGAAGGGACTGATCCCTGATCCGGATGCAGAGGCCCGATTCAAGCGCCGCTTCCTTGAGAGTCGTTGCAAGCCCTCCCCGTGTCGGATCGCGCATGAAATGGATATCGGGGCTCGCTCCATACATCGCGCTTACCAGGCCGTTGAGAGCGCGGGTATCGCTCACGACCGGAGGGTCAAAGGTCAGGCCGTTTCGCTCGGCAAGGACCGAAACGCCGTGACTGCCCAGCTCGCCGCTGACGATGACCGCATCCCCTGCTTTTATCTTCGCTGCTGCTATGCTCCTGTTATTCTGAAGAACGCCGATCCCCGACGTATTGATGAATATCCCGTCTGCCTTGCCTTTATTCACGACCTTGGTGTCGCCGGCCACGATCTTTACGCCCGCTTTCCCGGCCGCAGCGGACATGGATGCAATGATCTTTTGAAGGTCGGAAAGGAGAAAGCCTTCTTCGATAATGAAACCGCAGGTAAGGTAGAGCGGGTCAGCGCCAGCGACCGCCAGATCGTTCACCGTGCCGTTCACGGCCAGTTCGCCGATGTTACCGCCCGGGAAGAACAACGGCGTCACCACGTAGGAATCCGTTGTGTAGGCAAGCCTTCCCTGCGGTACATCGACGAAGGCCGAGTCGCCGGCGCCCTCGATACCGAAGGCAGGGCTGAAGTGTGTCTTGATCAGCTCATGCATGAGTTTGCCGCCGCTGCCGTGACCGAGAAGTATCCTGTCCATTAAGAAACTCCTAGGATTAAAAACAATAATTTCGCGCAAAGCCGCCAAGTCGCAAAGAAAGGCTTTAAGCATCTAATTGGCATAAAATATGCTGATGCTTCTGATTTCCTCTGGGAGAACTCTGCGTGCGCTGCGAGAAATCAAAAGCTTTATACTATCTTTAGCTTTTCCTTTGCGTCTTTGCGCCTCTCGTGCCCGCGCCTTCGAGCACTCGCTGCGAGAGCAGGGTATTGCGCGAGACTGCTTCGGTTTTAGATTCCGGTCTTAGTACTTCCCGTACTTGAAGTACGCTGCGCAGCTGCCTTCGGTGCTGACCATACACGGCCCGACCGGAGCGTCCGGGGTACAACCCGTACCGAAGAGCGCACATTCCGTGGGAATCTTTACGCCGCGCAGGATGTCTCCGCAGGAGCAGAGGTCCGGTTCCTTTGCCGTAGAAACGGGAGGATTGAACTTCTTATTTGCATCAAAAGCAGCGTAAGCGTCCCTCAGCTTCAGCCCGCTCTTCGGGATCACCCCGATGCCCCGCCAATACGCGTCAGCAGGTTCGAAGTACTTTTCCAGGAGTGCCACCGCCCTGGTGTTTCCCTCGTCGCGGACCGCGGTCCGGTATTGGACCTCGACGGCTGCTCTCTTTTGCGCGATCTGCCGAACGATCATCAGGATGCCCTCGATGATCTCCTTGGCTTCGAAGCCCGTGATCACCGAAGGTTTTTTATACTCTTTTGCAACGAACTCATAGGGCCTCCGGCCGATAATAGTGCTTACATGCCCAGGCAGTATGAACCCGTCCACCTGCACATCGGAAGAGTCGAGCAATGCTTTCAGGGCCGGCGGAACGAGCTTATGCGAGACATAGACGCTGAAGTTCTTGACGCCCATCTCTTCGGCGTGGGCGATCGTTCCGGCGATGAGCGGTGAAGTGGTCTCGAATCCCGTCGCAAAAAAGACGATTTCCTTGTCCTGCTCAAGCTTCGCAAGGTCGAGAGCGTCCATGGGCGAATAGAGCACGCGGATGTCCGCCCCTTTCGAACGAGCCTCCAGCATGGATTCGGCGCCGCCCGGCACGCGCATCATATCGCCGAACGTCGCCACGATCACCCCGGGGCTTCTGGAAATGGCTATGGCTGCATCCACATCATGGACCGAGGTGACGCAAACGGGGCAGCCGGGACCGCTCAGGAGCGTAATATTCTTCGGGATGACATCACGAATGCCGTGCCGGAATATCTCGACGGTATGCGTGCCGCAGACCTCCATCAGCTTTAGCGGCCTGCCGATTCCGTCGGTCAGTTTTTTCAGTTCATCAAGCATTTGCTTCATTTCGCATCACCTATGCTTCCTCTCCCCTCGGGGAGAGGATTGAGGTGAGGGGGCTTTGCCTGATTTCTTCTATTGCCCTCAGAATCATTTCGTAAACACCTTCGATATTAGTCAATATCTCTCTATTGTCAAATCGCAGAACACGCACGTCAAGAGATTCTAATTCCCTTATTCTTTCTTGATCCCGCTTAAGACCCTCTTCGTCAAAATGTTGTCCCCCATCTGCTTCGACCGAAATTTTGTACTCGGGAGAATAGAAATCAAGAATATATTTATCAATGGTGAACTGTCGCCTGAACTTGGCGCCTGCCAGCTGCCTGTTTCTCAAAACTGACCACAGCTTCTTTTCGGCGTCTGTTTGATTCTTTCTTAAGGATCGAGACTTGTTTACATTCGAGCGCCTCATCCCCCTCACCCTCACCCTCAGCCCTCTCCCCTCCGGGTAGAGGGAGATAGCTTTACCTGCTCATCAATCTCTCCCTGATCAAATAAGCCTGCCCCAGAGAAATTCCACCGTCATTGCACGGTACCTTATGGTTCGTGTATACGTTAATTCCTTCCGCGGAAAGCATCGCAACAACGCGGTTCAAAAGATAGAGGTTTTGAAAAGTGCCGCCGCTCAAGCACACGTTCCCGATGCCATACCGGGCCTTGAGATCAAGGACCGTGTTCCGTATGACCGAAGCAACGGTATTATGGAACCTGGTTGCAATGACCCCGGGCGCAACCGATCGGAGCCTGTCGGCAATGATGCTTCTGATCGTCGCGTCAAAACTGATCTCAGTATACCCGTTTCGAGTCATCAACTCAACGGCATACTCCTCCTCGATGCCGGCGACGGTCAGGGCTTCAAGCGCCATGGCCGCCTCGCCTTCGAAAGTGTTCTTCCGGCAGACGCCGATCAGGGCGGAAACGGCATCGAACAGCCGGCCGGCACCTGAGGCAAGCGTTGAAAGCTCCCGGGAAGCTGCTACGGTCATAACATTCTGTAAAGCCTCTTTGCCATACTGATGGACGAATCCGATCTGCTCAAAAACATTCCAAACCTTGTCTCCCTCGGCCTGCATGGCCAGGCTCACCGCTGTTCGCCATGGTTCACGGATAGCAGCCTCTCCCCCGGGCAGAGGAATGTATTTCAACTGTCCAGCCCTCTCGAAGCCCTTCGCATCGGCGATCAAAAATTCTCCGCCCCAGAGCTTGCCGTCCGTCCCGTACCCGGTGCCGTCAAAGGCGACGCCGATCACCTTACCCGTCAGACCCTGTTCCGCCATGACGGAACCGATATGAGCATAATGGTGTTGAATTCCGACCGTCTTTACTCCGCACTCCGAACTCCGCACTCTGAACTCGACAGCCCATTGAGTTGAAAGATAGCCGGGATGAAGATCGTGGACAATAACCTTGGGATCTGCCCGGTATACCGCCTTCAGATTCGCCAGGCTCTCCTCGAAGAATTTGAGCGTCTCGTAATTTTCCATATCCCCGATATGCTGGCTGGGGATAGCGAACTTGCCTTTGGTTATCGTAAAGGTGTTCTTGAGATCCGCGCCGCAAGCAAGGACTTCAGGACCTTCATCGTCAAGTTCGATCGCATCCGGGGCATACCCCCGGGAACGGCGGATAAAAGACAATGCGGAGTGCGGAATGCGGAATGCGGAATGAAAA
>Ga0154473_1150_pt5 | contig 16939 bp, 15 predicted proteins | sample RifGroC2_FD_115952 | JGI IMG/M metagenome (GOLD analysis project Ga0154473, IMG submission 115952) | Nitrospirae bacterium GWC2_57_9 | reverse complement strand
TCGGTTTTTCCCTTTCGTTGATGGCAGTGCTGCTGACCCAGAGCCCCGGTTCGCCGGTGAACCCTCTGTTTCCGGTTCTCGTGCTTCTTCTTCCCATATTCGATACCCTCCGGGTGCTGTTCGTACGGCTCGTCAGCGGAAAAAACCCGTTTCATGCGGATAACCTGCACCTGCATTATCTGATCCTGCAAAAGTTGTCTCCGCTGAACGCAGTGCTCCTGCTCTGGTCGGCCACGGCAATCGCCGGCGGCACCGCTCTGCTCATGCTCGGTATGTCGTCGGCGCCCTATCTCAGCGCGGTGCTGTACGGTTCCCTCGTCCTTGCCGGTCTGGCCGGAGCGCTGACTAGGCGAGGGACCGGGCAGATGCCGGTTCACGAAAAGAACGGGCCGCGGCTGCTGAATCCGCGAAATTCGCTCCTGCCGTCGGTCGCCTCCGTTGCGCGCGGCCTGCAGGGGTCCGGAGTCCGGGCACGGGGCAGCAGGAGGCCCACGCCGGATCCGGCGAGAAAACCCTTGAAACGGTCATCATGAGAGACGGTGGATGGTGTGGGCGGCGAGTTCCAGGTTGCGGTCCGGGCACAATCGCAAACGATTGCCGTCTGAACCACCTGCTTCATATGCCGGCCTCCGGCGGTGTCGGTTTTTTTTACAACCGAAGCCGGCTGCTCCATCACGTCGAACGCTCCTCGGACCCTCTTTCCCTTTTCTTTCAACTCAATAACTCCCGGCATGGGGTGTCGATTTCCTTGACACGCAAACGGAAGCAGGAAAATAGATGCGGAATTATATGGCGTTACCTCACGGTATATAGTTTGCATTTATCTCTCAGAAGCAAATAAAAAAAAGAAAGGGAGAGTAACGATGATATATGTACTGAGGTTCGCGATCATAGCCTGTTTGGGTCTGCTGTTCGGAACAACTGCATCCGCTGCACCCCTTAATTTTTATGGAGTATCGGAAAGGGGAAATTTCTACAGTGTATCCTATGAAGCCGGCACCGGGGTCACGTCCACCTTTGTTAAAAACCTGGCCACGACCGCGTATTATTACGGTGCCCTCGATTACGGTCCCAACGGCTCCCTCTATATGCTCAGGGGAGCAGGCGGAACGTCAACCAACCCGGGACAGTTGTACAGCCTGAGCGGCGACGGCAACTTCACCCCCACGCTGGTCAACCTGGGGACCGGGAACGTATTGAGCGGCATGAACATGGGGCCTGCTTCCTCGGCCGGCACGGCTGCCGGCCTGGCGTTCAAGCCGGATGGGACCTTTTACGCGGGAACGGGTGTGCGGTTCGTGAGTCCCCAGAACAGAACGGCCTTGTTCCTGGTAGACCCTGCTCCCGACCCGACCAGGCTTGATTTTTTCTGGGATGATTATACCCCGGCTTTTGGCGCAGCCTCGATACAGGGTCTGCAGTGGTACAACGACCAGCTCCTCGCACTGACCGCAACCGGAGACAGTGACCCTTCACTCCATCTGCGGACCATCACCCATGGCTTAACAGGCGGAACGGTATATGACTCATCTGCAAATCTGGATGCGGGGGGGCTCGGAGATGCGACGTTCATGACACCCGGCGATCTTGCTATTATTGAGGACACGCTGTTTGCCGCGGTAGGACCTGATTTATACACCTATGATTGGGGGTCGGGCGCGCCGTGGACGCACCTCGGCACTCTTCCGGAGCCGTTTACCGGACTTGCCTCTTTGCCCGGGCAGACGATTCCCAGCCCGGTTCCGGAACCGGGCAATGCACTCCTGTCCGGCGCCGCGGTTCTCGGCTTGATTCTGTATTCGAGAAGAGCGCGCCCTGTTTGTTAAAGATAGACTGCGAAATTCTATGAAAAATGAGAAAGGGAGGGGCCCAGGCTCCTCCCTTTCTTATGCCCGTCCACTGATACTTTAAGTGAATTGACATCAATCGGCCGGGTGCTATGTTTATATCTATCTCAACCCCCGATACAATTTCTCGCAGAGCAAGAGCGAACCTCGAATGAATCGGTGCCGATGCGACATACCGGTAAACTACTTCAACAGCATGCAAGGTAATCCCGCAGCAAACCGGGAACGAGCACGGGTGCAGAAAGCGGCCTGACCGCATTTTTTCGCGGCAATCCTCTTCGGGAGAGGCGGGCCGCACTCACGCAAAGGAGGCCATTACCATGCCCTACGCAGCAAAGGATTTTTCCAGCCTTATCGGGATGCAGGGGTTCAGCGAAACCCTGCTCAAGAACCACTTCACCCTCTACCAGGGATATGTCAAGAACACGAACAAGCTGCTCGACGACACGACACAAATGTGCAGGGAGAACAGGGTCGAAAGCCCTGAGTACGCGGAAACGAAGCGGCGGCTCGGATGGGAGTTCGACGGCATGCGGCTGCACGAACTGTACTTCGGGAACCTGGGAGGAAGTTCACCGCTGAACAAGAGCGGCAGCCTGGCAAAGAACCTGTCCCTGTATTTCGGCAGCATCGAGAACTGGGAAAAGGACTTCAGGGGAACGGGCATGATGCGCGGCATCGGCTGGAGCATCCTTTACCAGGACGCCACAGACGGCAGGCTCGTCAACTTCTGGATCAACGAGCATGACGGAGGGCACCCGGCAGGCTGCAACCCGCTCCTGATCATGGACGTTTTCGAGCATGCCTTCATGACGGACTATCAGGTGAAGAAGGCCGACTATATAGAGGCTTTCATGATGAACATCAACTGGCCGGCCGTGGAGAGCCGGCTGGAACAGTTCCCGCAGGCGATGAAGAAGGCCGGCTAGCGCCGGGTCCGGGTGATTACACTACCGGCATAAGGTCTGTGCAGGGGGCGGTGCGCCGAAGAGCGCATAACCGGCACAGGCCTGTTTTTATTTATAAGATCCGTCAAGACGGGGGAACCATGGTCAAAAGAGGGAAAAAGATATTCAGGATTCTGGCGGCAATTCTTGAGTGTCCTACGGCACAACTGACGGACCAGCTCGGCGAATCGGTCCGGATGCTGGAGCCCGTGAGCTGGGAGGCGAAAACCTGTCTGGAGCATTTCCTGGCATTCTGTTTCGCCAATCCGCTCGGCCGTCTCCAGGGGATATACGACAGCACCTTTGACTGCAATGCCGCCTGCTGCCCCTATGTGGGGCATCACCTGTTCGGCCATGACCGCAGCCGCACGCTCTTCGCCGCCAAGGTCAAGGATGAATACCTTTCCCATGTCGACTCCCGGAAAAAAGAAACACCCGATCATATCGCCGTGATGCTGCGGTCCCTTATCGTGCAGGATTCGGTGGAAGAAGCGCGGGACCTGATCTCTTATTGCCTGATCCCCGCGGTCAGGAAGATGGTCAAGGCGCTCGACGGCAAAGACAACCCCTACCGCGACGTCCTGCTCGCGGTTCTCCATACGCTCGAGACCGAAGACCGATACGCAGCTGTCGGACCTGCTCAGTACGCGGCTGCCCGGTAACGCTCATCCTTCTCGAGGTCAAGCCGCGGAAATCCGCCTCCTCCGGGAACAGGAAGCCCCCCTCCTCAGTCGGCCTTCGTTCCCCGGCAACGGTGGCAGCAGGGGCACCGCTCACGCCCTCCTCCCGCAAGGGGAGCACAACCTTGGTATTCCGCAAATTGACAAATGTTTTTTCGGTGTTATCTTCAAAAAAGGATCCCCGGAGTGCGGCGGCTTTAGTACGAGGACCCGGACAACAGACGGGAATATGCCTGACACAGAGGCACAGAGAGAGCTGGAATAATGAACGAGTGGTAACGCGAGTCTTGCACCCAATGTCCTCGAGTGCGGATGCGCGAGAATAGGGTGTGCAGGGTGCGCCTCTGTGGAACGGGGATCTAAATTTTATTGAAGCTCAAGGAGAAACAAGAGGAGAAAGAACATGCGATCCGAAAAGCAGCCTGAAGTGGTCGTCGTCACGGGCGGAACCGCCGGCGTGGGCCGGGCCATTGTCCGGAAATTCGCGATGGCGGGAGCAAGGATCGGCATCATCGCCCGGGACTGCGAGCGGCTGGAGTCCGCCAAGGAGGAAGTGGAGACGATCGGCGCAACGGCGGTCGCGGTGTCCGCTGACGTATCAAACGCGCAGATGGTCGAGAATGCCGCTGCCGGGATTGAAGACGCCCTCGGGCCGATCGATATCTGGATCAATAATGCCATGGTCTCCCTGTTCTCGCCGTTCAAACAGATGACAGCCGAGGAGTTCCGCCGCGTGACGGAGGTGACCTATCTGGGATATGTGCATGGAACGATGGCGGCCCTCAGCCGCATGATACCCCGCGATCACGGCACGATAGTCCAGGTCGGCTCCGTCCTGGCCCACCGCAGCATACCGCTCCAGTCTGCCTATTGCGGGGCAAAGCACGCGATCCGCGGCTTTACCGATTCGATCAGGTCGGAACTGATGCATGACAAGAGCAATGTTCACATCACCATGGTTCAGCTTCCCGCGATGAACACGCCCCAGTTCGACTGGGTGCGGTCGAACCTCGATCGCCGCGCCAGGCCCGTGCCGCCCATCTACCAGCCCGAAGTGGGCGCTGATGCGGTTTACTGGGCCGCCCACCGGAAGCGGAGGGAAGTGTATGTCGGCGCATCGACGGTCCAGGCCATTGTAGCGAACAAAGTAGCGCCGCACCTGCTGGACAAATACCTGGCCCGCACGAACTACCAGGACCAGCAGACCCGCGAGCCCGAGGACCCGCACCGCGCGGACAACCTCTATCAAACGGTCCCCGGCGATTACGAGGCCCATGGCCGGTTCGACAACCGTTCCCGCAGCGGAAGCACTCAGCTCTGGATCGCGAAGCACAAGTACAAAGTGGGTCTGGGCCTCCTGGCCGCAGGCGTGAGCGGGTTCGTCGGCAGCATCGCGTTTAAACAGCTTAAATCAGTTCGGAGTGTCGAGTTCGGAGTTCGGAGTTAACGACTTAGCATCAGTTCGAGGTGACGAGTTCGGAGTTCGGAGTTTCTCCGAACTCTTGACTCCGAACGACTTTCCCAATCCCGGAGGCGCCTCTCCGAACTCCGAACTCCTGACTCCGAACAATTTTTAGAATCCCTTCCGATCCCGAACGACTTTCTTAATCGCGGAGGTATCGCCATGACCGCCAAAGTGAACATCGCGGGACATCCCGTCCACCCCATGCTCGTCGCCTTTCCCATCGGCCTCTGGGTATTCTCGCTTGCCTGCGACATCGTTTTCAGGGCAACGGGAAATGCCGTCTGGGACACGGTTGCGCTCTACACGATGGGCGGCGGGATCATAGGAGCGGTAGCAGCCGCTCTTCCCGGTTTTTTCGACCTTCTGGACATGAAAGAGTCGGCTGCAAAGAGGATCGGCCTCGGGCATGCTCTCCTGAACATCGCCGCCCTGGTCCTTTTCGTGGCAAGTTTTTCCGTACGCCAGAGCGCGGGACCGGGCACGGTCCCCTTCATCCTGTCCATCCTGGGCGTGATCACGATCATGGTCTCGGGATGGCTGGGCGGCTCCATGGTGTACCTGCACGGGGCCGCGGTGGAACTCGGGCAGCCGCAGGCAGGCGAACCGCCGCGGGAGTGGAAGAAGGCGGCGTAAGTGCAGTTCGGAGTGTTGAGTTCGGAGTGCGGAGTTAACAACAAAGACCCGGCGCTAACGACTCTCCGACTCCGTACGACTTTTATCTTTGATCACCGAACTACGAACTCCTAACTCCGAACTAACCATGACACTCTCCCGTCGCACCTTCATGAAAGTTGCCGCCATCGGCGGAGCAACCCTCGCTTCCGACAGCGGCGTCAAATCCGTGGGCAAGCTTGTTCCCTCCGTGAACCTGCCCGAACCCTTGCAGCCGGCAGCCTGGCAAACGGTCGCCACGACCTGCAGGGAATGCCCTGCGGGCTGCGGCATGCATATCCGGCAGGTGAACGGGAGAATCACGAAGGCGGAAGGAAATCCCGGCCATCCCGTGAACCGCGGCGGACTCTGCCCGCGGGGCCAGTCCGCGCTCCAGGGCATCTATGATCCCGACCGGGTCAGCGGCGTGCGCGTAAGGGACGAAAGCACGGGAGCCTTCCGGCAGGAGAGCTGGCAGAAGGCCATGGAGGAGATCGGCGGCCGGCTCGCGAAGGCCAACGGCCGTGTGGCGGTCCTGAGCAGGCTCGAGACCGGGTCCCTTGCCGAGATCATGACGGCTTTTGCCCAGAGCTTCGGATCGGACCGGGTCCTGCTCTACGAGGCCTTTGCTTATGACCCCCTGCGCAAGGCACATGGCCTGCTGCTCGGCCGGCCAATCATCCCCTTTTATCATCTGAACGAGGCAGCCTACATACTGAGCTTTGGTGCCGACTTCCTTGAATCCTGGGTCTCGAACGTGCAATTCGCCTGGCAGTTCGCGGATATGCATGAACTGAAGGACGGGAGGATCGGGCGCTTCGACTACGTCGGCCCGCGGCTTTCCATGACAGCGGCGAACGCGGACAGATTCTTTCCGGTCGTTCCGGGCAGGGAAAGAGACGTCGCCCTCGCCCTGCTCAAGGTCATGCACGCGGAAGGAATGATCAGGAACGGCCGCGATGTTATCGGTCCTGCCGTGGCGAATATCGACGTTCGGAGCTCCGGCCTTCCCGGGCAGGACCTGAGGGCCATGGCAGAGAGGCTCAGCACCCCGAAAGCGGTGGCGCTTGCGGGCCCGGTCGGCGCCACAGGACCCGCGGCGGACCAGCTGGCGCAGGTGGTGACCTTGTTGAACATTGCCGCAGGGAGCATCGGCACCATCATAGACTTTTCCGCGCCCCATGCCCTGTCTCATACCGCCGGCGAAGATCAGGTCGCCTCGTTTCTGAACACGCTCACTCCCGAAGATGTCCTGATCATCCACAAAACCAACCCGGTCTACACCAGGCCCGGATCGAGGGCTTTGATCAGGAAAGCGGGGCTGGTCGTCTGCCTCGGCACCATGCTGGACGAAACAGCATCCCTGGCGGACTGGTTTCTGCCGGTCCATGACGACCTCGAGTCCTGGGGCGAGTACGAGCCCTGGGCAGGCGTCCGGAGCCTGATGCAGCCCACGATGCGGCCTCTCGGCGCGTCCATGGATGCCGGCGATGCCCTGATCCGTCTGGCTGCGAGCCGGCAAAAGGTCATGAGAACAGGTCCGAACGGGGCGGCCCCAGGGTCGACGCGCGACTGGCTCGAACAGCGCTGGCGTTCCCAGGGACGGACGGGATGGGAAGAATCGCTCCGGAAGGGAGGCTCCTGGCCGGCCGGCGATGCCGCAGCCAGGCAAGGCGCGGAGCTGAGGCAGGCGGCCCTTTCGCTGAAGCAATCCGCCGGCATCGAGTTCAGGAGCGACGAGGCAGCTCTCTGGCTCTGGCCCTCGATCATGCTCTTTGACGGCAGGACCGCGAACCGCGGATGGATGCAGGAAGCGCCCGAGCCGGTCAGCACGTTCGCCTGGGACAGCTGGATAGACCTTCACCCAAAAAAGGCGCAGGTGCTCGGGATCGAGGAGGGGGACATGATCGAGCTATCCTCCCTGGAAAATCTGAGCATTCAGGCGTCTGCGCGCGTCACGGAAGAGATCGCAGCAGAAGCAGTCGCCATATCCTTCGGCCAGGGCCACACCGCACTCGGCTCGCTTGCCGCAAACCGGGGAGCTAATGCGTTCCTGCTACTGCCCGCGGGCATGAAGGTCGAGGGATATTTCGGCCGGGTGACGATAAAAAAAACGGGCCGGGCGGAAGCGAATGCCGCCGGCATGAGCACGACGCAGCAGCATGAACGGGAGCTGCTGCAATGGGTGAACCTCGACCAGGCACGCACCATGAAGCCCGGCCCGCTGACCCTTCCCCTGGAGGAAGGCTATACACCCGAGCGCGACCTGTACCCGCCGCATAAGCACAAAGGCCATCGCTGGGCCATGACGATCGATCTCCAGCGCTGCATCGGCTGCGGCGCCTGCGCAATCGCGTGCTATGCCGAGAACAATATCGCTGTTGTGGGGAAGAGGCGCTTCCGGGAAGGCAGGCATCTCCCCTGGCTCCGGATCGTCCCCTATCGCCGGCACGATAAGGACCCGCTCCGCATCGGCTGGCTGCCCATGCTCTGCCAGCACTGCGACAGCGCGCCCTGCGAGCCGGTCTGCCCGGTGTTCGCCTCGGTCAACAACGAAGAAGGGCTGAACGCACAGATCTACAACCGCTGCATCGGCACGCGCTACTGCTCCAACAACTGTCCCTACAAGGTCCGCCGCTTCAACTGGCTGAATATAAAATGGGAGCAGCAGCTTACCTGGCAGTTGAACCCGGAAGTGACCGTCCGGGTCCGGGGCGTCATGGAAAAATGCACCTTCTGCATCCAGCGGATCAGGAGCGCGCAGCACCGGGCCAAAAGGGAGAACCGGAAGGTGAAGGACGGCGAAGTCCAGCCGGCCTGCGTCCAGTCCTGCCCCGCAAAGGTCTTTACGTTCGGTGACCTGCTGGACCCGGCATCGAAGGTGAGCAAAATTACGCGGGAACATCCGCGGCGGTATCATGTGCTGGAAGAACTGAACACCAAACCCGCGGTGACCTATCTGTTCAGGATATTACAGGAAGAGAAAAGCAAAACTTGAAATCTGTCCTCACACGAAGCCACAGAGCCACGAAGAAAGGCTAACTGCGTTTACTTCAAAAATTACGGCTTTCACTTTATATCTTAGCGCCTGACTCATGAGATTTTTTCTACGGTTCCCTTCGTGGCTTCGTGGCTTCGTGTGATGAACGGTCTTTTTTTATTCCGGATTCTTTTATGCCAAATCTTTCTTATCATCAGATCGACGACGACGTCCTGCGGGCGACCGGCAGGCCCCCTGTCACCTACTTCCTGGTCCTGCTCGTCCTGGGAGCCGGCATCCTGCTGGCCGCGGGGCTCTGGCTGTACCAGGTCAAGTTCGGGATGGGGGCAGCCAACATTCACCAGCCCATCGACTGGGGAGTCTATATCGCGAACTTCGTGTTCTGGGTCGGCATCGCCCACTCGGGCACGCTTATTTCCGCTATCCTGTTCCTGGTACGCGCCAGATTTCGCGATTCCGTGTCGCGGGCGACGGAAGCCATGACAATCTTCGCGATCATGACCGCCGGCCTCTTCCCGCTCGTCCACATGGGACGCTTCTGGGTCATCTATTACATTCTGCCCTACCCGAGCCAGCGCGAGCTCTGGCCCAATTTCATCAGCCCCCTGGTCTGGGACGTGCTCGCCGTCAGCACCTATTTCACGGTGAGCATGATCTTTTTCTATATCGGCCTTATTCCCGACCTTGCCTCTTTCCGCGACCGCTGCGAGCTGACGCTCGGACGGGACCACTGGAAAACGAAGCTGTACCGGCTGCTGGCCGGAGGCTGGTCCGGAGCAGGCAGCCAATGGCGCCACTATGGCCGGAGCTACCTCTATTTCTCAGCCCTTGCCACGCCGCTCGTGATCTCGGTGCACTCCATCGTATCCTGGGACTTTGCCATGAGCCAGCTGCCTGGGTGGCACACGACCCTGTTCGCCCCCTATTTCGTGGCAGGCGCGATCCACTCCGGCCTCGCCCTTGCCCTGGTGCTCCTGATCCCCATGCGCCGGTTCCTGAAACTCGAGGAGATCGTCAGGATCGACCATCTCGAAGCGGTTGCCAAGACGATCCTCGTGACCACGGCTATCATCGCATATTCCTACGCAATCGAACCGTTCATGGCCTGGTACGGCGGGAACAGGGTCGAGGCCCAGTATATGCAGTATCTCGCCTTCGGCACAATGGCCCCGGTCTATTGGTCCCTCTTCTTTTTCAATGTGTTTGCGCCCCTGGCCTTCGTGATCCGGTCCGTTCGGCGAAGCGTCAGGGCGCTCTTCGCCATCGGGATCCTCGTGAATGTGGGCATGTGGCTGGAACGGGTGATGATCGTCACCTCTGCTACGGGGCACGATTTCATGCCCCATAACTGGTCCTTCTACCTTCCCAACCCGCTCGAAATAGGGATCACGATCGGATCATTCTGCTTCTTTTTCTTTTTCTATCTTCTCTTCGCCAAGCTGCTTCCCGCGGTCCCGACAACGGACCTGAAAGCGGAGATCGGAGAAAGAGAAACGCACCACCTTTCCGTGGAACCGGGCAAAACACTTCCTCTTCGCGCTGCCTCTGCCTCCCGGGAATGGAGAGCCCTTTTGTTTCCTCACCGCTTAAGAGAGCGGATCAAGCCGAGGGGTGGTTTTGATATGCCACAGATTACCGGCGTGTATGCCAACGGAGGAGCTTTGATCGAGGCGGCGAAAAAAATTAAAGCTGCCGAATTCCATCAGCTCGATTTCTTTTCACCGGTCAGGCTTGCCAAAATGGAGCGCCTGCTCGGATACGATAAGAGCCCCGTCCGCTTCTGGACACTGGCAGGCGCTCTCACCGGACTCATCGGCGGCTTTGCGCTTGCCATCGGAACAGCGAACGTCAACAGTCTCATCGTCGGCGGCAAACACCCGGTCTCGATTATTCCCTACTGCATCGTGGGGTTCGAAGGCATGATCCTGCTCGGCTCCCTGGCGAACCTCTCGGGTTTCATTTTTTACAGCTGGCCGTTCCGCAGGAGCAGAATGCCCTATGATGCCCGCTACAGCAGGAATATGTTCGGTCTCGCTGTTTCCTGCGAAGCGGGCCGGGTCGGGGAGCTGAGAGCGGTCTTTGCGGAGACGAAGCCAGAGGAGATGAAGGAGAGGAGCTGAAATGGAAAATGCAAATTTCAAAATGCAAAGTGCAAATTGAAAAATGGACTTGAGCAGAGTGCCTTAAATTTTGAAGTTTACACTTGTACTGATTACTGTCGGCGACATATTCCACAATTTTGCAATTTGCATTTTGCACTAATTACTGTTCTTATGCCCACTCAACCTTCTCAAAACTCTTATAAAACCGACATCCTGCCCTGCGCCCTGCTGTTTGTGGTCGGCCTGATCGCCTGGCTGCTGCTCCTGCTGACCGGCAACGAAGAGGCCCGCGCCTGGCGCGCCCTGCTCATAAACTTCATCTATGCAACCCCGCTTGCCGCCGGGCTCGTCACCTGGTCCGCTATCGTTGTCGCCGCAAACGGCCGCTGGGCAGGTGAAGCGGAGCGGCTGGCCTGGAAGGGCATGGGGTTTCTCGTTCCCTCCCTGCTGATCCTGATCGTGCTCTGGATCGGTAGTCCCGACTGGGCACCGTGGTACGGCAAAGAGCTTCACCAGGGCGTCTGGCTGAATAACACGGCCCTGTTCGTCCGGGAGCTTGCGGGCCTGCTTGTTTTCAGGTCCGCGGCAATGTGGTTCCTCGCGAGAAGACTGGAGGGAAGGCGGACGGCTATGATGCCGGCAGCGGTCCTCATTGCCGTCTATTGCATCGTCTTTACGCTCTTTTCCTTCGACTTCGTGATGGCGCTGCTGCCTGAATGGCGCAGCGGGATCTTCGGAGCATATTTTTTCATCTCCAGCCTCTATCTGGCGATCGTCCTCTGGACGCTCCTGGCGGTCCTGCAAAAGCAGCCGGTAGAAGTGAGACACGACCTGGGCAAGCTGGTGCTCGCCTTCAGTGTTCTTACGACCTCGCTGCTGTACATGCAGCTGCTGACCATCTGGTATGAGAACTTTCCCGAAGAGACGTCGTACCTGATACAGCGAATGCATTTTGCGGACTGGAAGGTGGTGAGCTGGTTCCTTGTCCTGATCGTGTATCTCGGCCCTCTCGGCATGCTTCTGACGGAATGGTCCAAGAAGAACCGTTTCTACCTCGGCGCAGTCTCGGGGCTGCTGCTCGTCGGGCTCTGGATCGAACGGTGGTGGATGGTAGCGCCTACGTTTTCCCGCGAGGCGCATCTGGGTCTGGTCGAACTCGCCGCAACGGCAATGGTCCTCGGTTTGTTCGGCCTGAGCACGAACTGGTCGCAGAACTTCCTGCCGGAGCTGCCTGCTAAAGAGGAACGGACAGTAGAACAGGAAGAGCATGCATTAAAAGAATAAACGCTAAACCAAAACATATTCTCACACGAAGCCACGGAGGCACGAAGAATGATCAGAAACAAAAAGAAAGTTCTGTGCTGCTGAGATGAGGCGCCTAACGATTCAAGTCCTTAAGCTCTCATCTTAGGACCCGACAATCCCGATCTTTAATATTGCCTTCGCTTCTCTTCGTGGCTTCGTGGCTTCGTGTGAATAAATGCTGTTAGGATTATAAATGTGAAGCGTGTGGCTTCGTGTGAGACAGGTCTTTTGTTTTAATCGGGAACCGACATGGAAAAGCCGTCAGAACAGACCAGCATGAAGGAAAAACACAGCCTCAGGCTGCAGGTGCCGCTGGGTCTGCTCGCGATCCTGTTCGCAGGCGTTCTCATTTACGGCTTCGTTTTTTATGCCCGGGACCGGATCGGCCGGGAACAGCCCATCCCCTTCAGCCACCGCGTGCATGTGAACGACAAGAAGATCAGCTGTTTTTTCTGTCATGCCGAGGCGATGAGCACGGCGCGCGCGGGAGTGCCGCCGCTCGAGACCTGCATGCTCTGCCATGCGCGGATCGCGGTAGCCTATCCGCCCATCGAGAAGCTGCGGAAGCATTATTTCGAGAACAGGCCGGTCGTCTGGACCCGCATCCACATCCTGCCGGAGTTCGTGTATTTCGACCACTCCCTGCACGTGCGCCGGCAGGTGGACTGCAGCTACTGCCACGGCAATGTGGCGCAGATGGACCGCGTGGTGCTGCAGCAGAAGCTGGAGATGGGGTTCTGTGTCGGGTGCCACAAGGCGACGAAAACGAGCCATGATTGTTATATCTGTCACCGGTAACTGAAAATTAACCACGGATGAACACGGATAAATCCAACAACAATAAATTACCGCGAAGACGCGAGGGACGCGAGGAAAGCCTACTACAAGGATTTCTTAGTTTTATTACTTGACCTAAACCAATGCTTGGTTTTGATTATCTTTGCCTCTGGGAGAAAAACAATTTCGCTTTACTTCTTCCAGGTTTCCTCGCGAACCTCGCGCCTTCGCGGTGAACGGGTTTCAGTTTTTTATGTTTGTTTACATTCCTGCCTCACGAAAGGAGATCACCATGACCACCCAAAGCTTGCTCGACAAAACCTACAAAATTGTTCTGAACAGGATGATCGAAACCGGGGTCGCGCCCCATTACACCGGGATCGCAAGGGAACTGGGGGTGCCGGTCCAGGACGGCCGCAAAGCCCTGCATGACTTGGTGAAGCTCGGCATTCCCGGCATATGGCTCTTTCCCGATACTGATTACATCAGCTCCTTTGCGCCCTTCAGCAGCCTGCCTACGCAGTACAGGATCAGCGTGGACGGGGATCAGAAGTGGTTCGGCCAATGAGGGTTTGAATCGCTGGCGGTCAGCCGGCTCTTCCCGGGAAAGCAAGTGACTATCGATGCCCCCTGCCTGGACTGCGGCAGTCCGGTAAAGGTGGAGATGAAAGACGGCGTTGTCATAAACGCCGAGACGAAAGACGTGCATGGCTATGTGGCCGTACCGTTCGCAAAATGGCTCGAACGGCTCCCCTATGCCTGAAGCACAATGAACCTCTTCCGGTCGGAAGAGCATGTGCGGAACTGGCCGGGATTCGCTCCGGGAACGGAACAAGGGCTCATCCCGCTCCAGCGGCTCGTGAAGCTGTTCTCGGGCAATTTCTTCAGCAAGCGATTGGAGCCGGACTACGTTTCAAAGAGCGCACAATACGTGCAGGAATTTCTGTCCGCCCTGGCTGAGAACGGTCCGTTCTGGGCGCCGGCCCCACAGGCGCGGGCGGCGTGAACAGACCAGGACTCTCAGACGCGCAGAAACGTGAAGCGGGCTGCAGCAGTAAATCAAATACGGTCGCTCGCGGAGCACGCAAAGGTCGCAAAGTAATTTTTTTTAAGGACAAGTCTCGGTTCTGATGATTTCTTTGGCGTAACCTGACTTTGCGTGCTTCGCGAGAAACGTAAATAATTAGATATTCGGAGCCGACCATGAACAGTCCGACGGATAAGGACCGGGTGATTGATACGGTGATCCGGCTTTTCATAAATACCGACAACAGGGATTGGAAAAAGGTCAAAGCGCTGTTCACCGAGAGCGTTTTTTTCGATATGCAATCCGTTTCCGGCGCCCGGGCCTCGATCCTGACGCCGCGGGAGATCGTGGACGGTTGGGAAAAGGGACTGAAACCCCTTAAAGCGATACATCATCAGGCAGGGAACTTCCAGGTCGAGATCGAGGATAACGAAGCCACGGTGTTCTGCTATGGAATTGCCTGGCATTATTTGCCGAACCCATCCGGCCGGAATACGAGGACCTTCGTGGGAAGCTATGATATGCGCCTGTTGAACCAATTCGGGGAATGGAAGATCGACCGGTTCAAGTACAACCTGAAATTTATTGATGGGAACGTGGACCTGGAGCAAAGCGCGGCTGAGAAGGCAGCCTGAAAGAACATATTTGCCGTAGTTCTTATTCTACGCAGCCGACTTGAGCGTAAGCCATGTCGGACATTACGTTATATGGACTATAGGATGTCCCGGAGATGTGCTCAGGAGGTTGCCATCTGCGCAAGCGCGATGACCGGCGCCATCGTCAACCTGACCTGCGGCTCGCTCGTGGATTAACGAACCGGCCATAAATGCTTTGCCGTGATCCCGGGCACTAAAAGCTCGCCGCTGATGAAACCACCTACCCTTCATGTCCCTCGGTGCCCTTTACCTGGGTGACCCTGCCGGGTTCCCCATTAAAGAGTTTGAGAATAAACATGGTCAAACAGTTATAAGCTCTCCTAAGATCTCCCGTTTCTGATATACTGCGTCGCTGAATTTGAATGCGCAGTGGCCCGGCCATTTGCTGATCCAAGGAGAAAACATGGACATATTCACCAATCGCGATCTTGAACTGCTGACCCAGGAGAGGACGGGAATGTGCGTTTCCCTTTTTCTCCGGACAGGGGTAACCGGTTCACAGGTCCAGCAGGACTCGATCAATTTCAATAATATGCTGGCGGCGATCCAGGAGGAACTGGTGGCCCTTGGTATGGACCGGCCGGCGGCGCGAAATTTTATCAAACCTGCCCGTGCCCTCCTATCTGACAATGCCTTCTGGCAATTTCCGAGCAAGGGCCTGGCCCTGTTCCTGGCAGAGGGCTTTTTCCGGCCTTATCGCCTGCCGATCGCCTTCGACGATATGCTCGTCGTAGCCGGCCGCTTTCACCTCAAGCCGCTGCTCACGCTGCTCGCCGGGGACAGTGAATATTACCTGCTGGTGCTCAGCCAGAGCAAGATCCGGCTGTTCCACGGCAGTCGCTTCGGCCTGGCTAAAGTGAATGTTCCGGGAGTTCCCGAGGCAATGAAAGAAGCAGTCTCTCAGGAACAGAATGAGGCTTTTCAGCAGTACCAGGTGCGCCCGGGCAAAGGCACCCCACGGGACGAGCGCAGGGACGACGAGAATATTTCTCGTTACTTCCCGCAGGTGAACGAAGGCCTTCACGGTTTGCTTCGGGACAAGAGCTCCCCCCTTGTCATAGCAGGAGTCGAATACCTGCTGTCTCTGTACAGGCAGGCGAATACTTACCCAGGGCTTCTCCCTGGAGAGATCAAAGGAAATTTAGATGCCCTGCGCGCGGAAGCGCTGCATGAGAAAGCATGGCCTCTCGTTGAGCCGCTCCTTCGAAGAAGACGCGAGGAGGCGCAGGAAGAACTGCAGAGGATGATAAGCACGGGAAAAGCATCGACCTCCGCACCTGAGATCGTGTCTGCCTCGTATCAAGGCCGCGTCTCGATACTCCTCGTGTCCGGCAGGAGGCATGAGTGGGGAAAGGTGGACCGTTCGAAGGGCGCGACCGTCAGCCATCTGTGCCGAAGGGAGGAAGAGGGGTGCGAGGACCTCTACGATTTCGCCGCTGTACATACGCTGTTGAAGGGCGGAAAAGTATATGTCTTGGAGGGTGATCCGGCAGCCAAGGGAGCTCCTATAGCGGCCGTGTTCCGGCATTGATGGTAACAATAAAGACGTGTGCCTGTAATTTACGCGGCCAGATCGTGGCACGGATAGAAAGGGCACTCCTGGTGGATGAAATAGTTGTAGTTCATTGAACAACTCCTCCCTCGGGGTCGTTTTATGTGGGTTGTTGACAGGTCTTCCGGCTTTGGGATCGAACCTGCTTGCCCGCCTTCCCATCATGATATGACTCATGACAGTGGCTTGCACCGGTCTTTCGTGCCCATCACGGCTGCGGGGCAGCGGGAGATTTGCACTCCTCTTCCCTGGATCAGTTATCTATTGTGGTTGCGGCGTATTGTGTACCGAACAGGCTGGATGGCGTCAAACTGTTTCTGCAAATCTTGTGGGTGCTGCGGACTCAATGTATAATTGAAGCTCCCCGCAGCAAGCTGCGGGGAATGCACTCACTCCAGAATTCAAGGAGAATGACCCTATGATGCGCTATGATGCGGGTGACCCTAAACGATCTATAGGTGCTAAAAAAGCGGAGAGACCCGGACGTTCTCTCCGCTTCGATCTGTCCAACTGGCTGCGTTCGCTAGGGCTTTATCTGGATAACTACGGTATGCACCTGCCCGTCGTCGGTTGTTACCGTGGCACGATAGCTACCCGACGCGAGCCCGGCCGTCGCCAGGTTATAGATGAACCCGCCGTCAGTCCCGGAATATCTGAAGACATTCCCTGAATCGGGCACGTTGCTGCTGGCATCGATCGGGTCGCCCACCGGAACATCACCCGAGAGGAGCTGGAGCGTCAGGCGCGCAACAGCGCTGGTGACAGCGCCCCCGCATCCGTCGTTCAGCGTGAACTTGACGGGTATGGTGCTCCCTTTCTTGAACGGCCTGTCCAGCGTTACCGGCGGCAGGAAGCCCCCGAACCCGTAACTGACCGTATAGGCAGCGGACCGGGTGGCCGCGTTGCCGGCCTTGTCCGTTGCTGTCACC
>Ga0154473_1156_pt3 | contig 17166 bp, 19 predicted proteins | sample RifGroC2_FD_115952 | JGI IMG/M metagenome (GOLD analysis project Ga0154473, IMG submission 115952) | Nitrospirae bacterium GWC2_57_9 | reverse complement strand
CCGTTCGAGCCTTGCTGCGACCCGGTCGATCATACCGCTGCTCACGAGCGTCTTGCCCACCGCGGCGTCCGGTCGCCATTCCGGCCGGTTGCGAAACAGGTAATCGACCATAACCGCGAGATAGTGATTGGGTTGCATAAGGCCGCTGCCCCTGGTCACGACGCCGTGCCGGTCGGCGTCGGTATCGCAGGCAAAGGCTATGTCGAACCGGTCCTTCAGGGCGATCAGGCGCTGCATAGCGTGCGGCGAAGAAGGGTCCATCCTGATCTTGCCGTCCCAGTCCACGGTCATGAACTTGAAGGTCGAGTCCACTTCTCGGTTCACGACGGTCAGGTCCAGGCCATAGTGCTCGCCGATCCTGCTCCAGTAATGGACCGAGGCCCCACCCAGAGGATCCACGCCTAGAGTGATGGACGATCCGCTGATCGCGGCCATATCGATCACGTTACCCAGGTCCTTTACATATGCGCTCAGGTAGTCGTGCCGGTGAATGCCCGGAGCACGCAGTGCTTTCTCGAAAGAAACCCGCTTCACGCCGGCCAGCTCCGCCCTGATGAATTCGTTCGCCTTAGCCTCGATCCAGGCAGTGATACCGGGGTCCGCGGGCCCGCCGCTGGGCGGATTGTATTTGAATCCGCCGTCTTCGGGAGGATTGTGGGACGGCGTGACCACGATGCCGTCTGCAAGACCGGTCGTCCTCCCCCGGTTATAGGTCAGGATCGCGTGGGAGACCGCAGGCGTGGGGGTATACTCATCCTTGAGCGATATCCTCACCTCCACGCCGTTTGCCGCGAGCACTTCGAGCGCGCTGGCCAGGGCAGGCGCCGAGAGCGCGTGAGTATCGGCGCCCAGGAACAACGGGCCTCCTATCTTCTGATTCGCACGGTAGAGGCAAATGGCCTGCGTTATGGCGAGGATATGCCATTCATTGAATGTTTTTTCCAGGGACGAACCGCGGTGGCCCGATGTACCGAATACCACCTGCTGTTCCGGTACGGAAAGGTCGGGTACGTTCGAATAGTAGGCGGATACGAGCTTCGGGACGTTCACAAGGATCGATGGTGCGGCCGGCTTGCCGGCGAGAGGATTAGTGGTCATGGTTTTTGGGAACAGGCTGCGTTCAGGATAGATAATGCTTTTGACTGTAGAGCTGCGATGCGAACATGGGATTAGTATAGCAGAAAAATAATTGCCGACCGTTCACGATCCTAAAAAACAGGTGAATTCCGGGAAGGCCTGTCCCCGGAGATGTACAGCATTCCCTCCGCGGGGAAGACCAGATTATCTTGCATATTGTGCCTGCTGCCCTTTTTGCGGGAAAGAACTGCAAACGAAGGTTTCTACGGCCGGATCTATCTTTGCGGAGAGATTGCTTTCGGCCTTTAAGAGAACGATAAGTAAAATTCCGGTCGCTGCTCGAATGCGAACTGCCGAGAAGGGATATGGTGATAGTACCCAGGATGGGACTTGACTCATTTCGTCATTTACTCGTGGCCCCGGTCAGTTCCCTGTTTCGTCAACCCGACCCGGAAGAACCATTTTATTTTAAATCGATCCTTTTCCGCGGGCCGGGACTTTTTTATTTTTTGTGTTAGACTCACAGTATAAGCTAGAAAAAGCTGTTTCATCTCTCGGATAAAAAATGCACATATTGCACATGAATATCATTCTGCGGCCGCCACCCCTGTTCACCGTGGAATGATCCTCCGACAATTACCCGCCAAAGCGCCTTCAGGCAAACACTGCCGGAAACCGCCGGCAGGATATGTCCTAATCCGAGGATTATATTTTTTCGTTACAACTGGAGGAAACAACCATGAAAAAAAACCTGCCTATGCTTCCGGTCTTCAGAACCTTCTCTGTTGCAGCAGCCACCGCGCTCGTGCTCCTGTTGTGCGTTGCATGCGGAAGGGACAACAGCAGCATCGATGATTCGTCAGACCCAAGGAACGTAAACAGCGGCAATACCGCGGTTTCCTTGTCAAAAGTACAGCTGATACCCTGTCCGGCCACCGGCACCAAGGATATATCGATGAAAAACCAGACTTTTGACCCTGACTACGTCACCGTGCCGGTGAACACTGTAGTGAAATGGACCAATAATGGCTCAGGGGAAAACTGGTGGGTTATCAGCGGTGAGGTACCCGAGAATGGAGCATTCCACATCCCGCCTTTTGGCCTGGGAAAATCCGAATGCGCAAAATTCACTGCTCCCGGGACCTATAATTATCATTGTAATCCGGAGGTGAAGGGCGTGGTGATCGTAAAATAATTCCTCGGATCATGACCCGATTTTTTAGAACACAAAAAGCCCTGGATCGCTCTCCAGGGCTTTTTCTCCGCTAAAAGGTATTCGGCACTTGCCGGAATGCCGCGTGCTGCCCGGCAATTGTCTGGCGTCCGGCTCGCCGCTTCCTTCTCGGTTCCCCGGGACCGGTGCCCTCGAAAAAACACAGCGGAGCGAAGGGTCGGCCGCTCGCCTGAGGTCCGACCCCTCAGCAAAGGGGCCCGGGCAATGCCGTGCAGCCGCATCAGTTATCAATCGCATTTTTGGTCCGACTTGCAGATCCCATCATCCGATGGCGGCATGACCAATTCGAAAGGCAGACCCTCTTGACCGCCGAGGTTGAAGGGGTCGTTCCTGTTTTTTCGCACGCCCCGTTTCTCTTCTTTCTTCGCCGGAGCCTCCGGTTTAATTGCCGCCTCCGGTTCCTCCGGCCTGTCATTGAGGTACGCGAGAATGGGATCCCTGCCGGTCAGGAATATCTTTTCGTTGCTCCTGTTCACATACAGCGTCGGCACATGCTCGATGCCCATGCTCTTCAACAGAACCACGTAATTTTCAACCGGGACATGGTCAACAGGCAGCTGCTTCCGTTCGATCTCTTTCAGGACCTCTGCGCAGTACTTGCAATCGTCCGAATAGAACAGGACGAGTTGGTTCTGCGTCGGGATGGAGGTAACGGCGCCTGCGGGAAGGACCAGGTAGAACAGGCTGAACACAGCAAGCAGGGACGCAAAACCGGCGACCACCGCCCGGTGGCCCTGCATCAGTCTGATAAGGCTCAGCAAAACCAGGAAGGCGAGCACGACAAGGCAGAATATGCATGCGGCATGCAGCCGGAAGGCCTGGTACCCGGTAAAAAATCCTTCAGCGGCCAGGGAAACGACGAGAACGAAGTCGATGATCTTGTCGATCACGGGATCAGTGTGATACTTTCGGCAGACGGCCAGTATCGTCAAAAGAGACAGTATACCGAGACCGATGAGAAGGATCGAGAGGTCACCGAACCGTGCCGAGCCGGCCACGAGTTTGCAGCCTTCTGCCGAACAGATGCTGGTCCCGAAGAGCTGGAGAACCGTCTCCGCAAGAACAAAGAGTGTTCCGAGCGTTGCCAGGAGCAAGAATATCTTTGAGAACTTCAAATGCTTTTGCATCTGTGATTACCTCTGGTTATTGAAGCTCCTGCAGCATAATGAACGCTACAGGCCTCTGCAGGGAATTTGGATTCTCCAGGCCCTATTCTCGCCGCACCCAGCGCTCGTAAGCGCTGGGTGCAGGACATAATCCTATTCGTCAGCTGACCCCTGAGTAAGCTGCGGGGATGCGGTCACAACAGATTCATAGACAATCCGATTCCGGCATGCAAAGCCGTAAAAAAGCCACCGGTATAGTACCATGTTTGAATACATTTTCATACAATGGAGCTTGAGGCAAAATGAACGAGGGAAGGAATAAAAGGATAGAGGACTGGACCCGGGTTTGAAGGATCAATGGGACGTAACAAGGGCAGGCTTCGGCCTGATTGTTTTGTGAGCAACACGCCTGACCCGGGGTTTTTCAATGAACGCGGACAATTCGGGGTTCGCGCCGATCTCCGCAAGCATCAGCGTGCTTCTCCAGAGGTTGCTGCGGGACCGGGCGCCGAGGACCGCGGTAAAGAAAGGGCCCTTATCGGTGTTGATCGCACATACGAAGCAATGCCGCGCATTCCCGGTATAGCCCGTTTTACCGCCGATCATAAAGTCCGACTGCCACAGGAGATCGTTCGAATTCTCGAGGAATATCTCCCGTCCTTGCGCCGTCCTCACCACGTATTCCTTCTTGCCCAGGATCTCCTTGATCAGAGGATAGTCGAGCGCACTCTTCATGATCAGCGCCAGATCGCTGGCGGTGGTGTACTGCGTTCGCTTCGGCAGTCCGGAAGAGTTCGCAAAAAGCGTATTCAACGCGCCGATTTGCCTGGCCTTCCGGTTCATCAGGCGTACGAACTCCTCTTCGGAACCGGCCGTGCTTTCGGCAAGGGAAACGGCAGCAGAGTTTATGGATTTCATCAAGGCAAGGTGAAGGAGATCCGATATCGTCATTTCCTCATCGAAATGGATCTTCGGCTGGATCGTACGCACCTTGCCGGCGTTCCGGCTTATTTTGACATTGAAAGCAGGATCCATCCGGTCGAGAACGACCATGGCGGTAACGAGTTTGACCGTACTTGCCGGGGCAAGCTTTGCATTGGGAAACTTTCCGAACAGGACCGCTCCGGAGGAATCCATAATGACGGCCGCCTCGGCAGGTATCTTTTTTTGGGAAAAAGCGGCTGCTCCGGTTGCCGTGATGAAGAGCATGATCGCGATGATGGCGGAGAAGTATGTCAGGCCCAAGCCGTTTTTAGTTCTGGTCATGACCAAAGAGGAGAAGCGAAACCAACTTTGTACCTAGCTGCTTTTTGGTCAACAATATAAATCTTTCAGCGATGAGCGTCAAGAAAATAAAGAAAACTTTAGTGTTTATTTCCGCAACGATCTGGACAGTTGAGGAAGGGCCCCGCTGGCCGGTCGCATTATTCCACTCGCTCGTCGCCGACGACATGATGGATGATCTCCCAAGCTGTTTCCTCGACGGATTTGTTCGTGGTATCCACAACCTTCCAGGTGCGGTGCTTTCTCATCAGGTCCCAGACATACTCGACCTCCGCCACGATCTTTTTGAGATCGCTGTAGCCCGAGCTTAAATGAGAATGCTTTTGTCTTACGGTCCTGATCTTCTGCAGGAACTCGGGGTCGATGTTCAAACAGACGATCTTCCGCTGATCGATTTCCGACAGCTCCTCAGGCAGAGGAATGCCGGGCACGATGGGAACATTCGCCACTTTGTACCCTTCCTGGGCAAGGTAGAACGAGGTCGGCGTCTTGGATGTACGGGACAGTCCCACGATCACGATGTCCGCCTCCTTTAGGCGTTCAGCGCCCCGGCCATCATCATGGCCGAGCGTGTATTCGATAGCCTCGATCCGCTTGAAATAGCGCTCATCCACCTTCCGGAGAAGGCTTGGCGTTTCAAGCGGCTCCAGTTCCATGTAGGCCGCCAGGTCCGTGATAAGGGGCCCCAGGATGTCGTGATGAAAGATACCGTTCCTGGCGCAGTAATCGTTGGCATAATCCCGCATCTCCTTCCGCACGAAGGTGAAGGCAATGAGTGCGTTGTTGGACCGTGCGCGGTCCAGTGCCTTCTTGAGCGCGGCCCTCGTGTTGATATCGTGGAAAAGCGTCGTCCGCGTGTCGGCATGGTTGAATTGAACGATTGCCGCCCGCAGCACATGGAGTGCGCTCTGGCCGGTAGCATCGGAAAGAATATATATCTTCTTGGTGGACATGGGCCTCCTGCAGACGACGATAGGGACTGCTCGTTTTATCAAGCTCCGTTCACTTCACCTTCGGGACCGCTATCCGCATGTTTAATACCCGGCTTCCGTGCCGGGGATCAGGAGCTGGTTCTCCCGGGACCTGCTTTCACCCACGCTGGTCACGGAGATAGCGGGTCTTCCGAGCACCGGGCACTTGGCTTCACAGATCCCGCACCCGATGCAGAGCTCCAGGTCTACATATGGCTGTTTCACCATCAGGGGCTTCCCCTGCCGGTCACGCACTTTCGCGCTCTCGAACCAGATGGCCTTCTTCGAGGTGGGGCAGACCTCTTCGCAGACGATGCAGGGCCGTGCGTGAGCCCAGGGCAGGCACCTTCCCTTGTCGATCATCGCAAGCCCGATCCGGACCTTTATTTTTTCCTCGAGCTTCAGCTTTTTGATCGCGCCCGTCGGGCATACCTGGCCGCAGAGGGTGCACCGGTATTCGCAGTACCCGATCCTGGGAACCAGCAGGGGAGACCATATCCCTTCCACGCCCGCTTCCAGCAGCGTGGGCTGAAGGCCGTTGGTGGTGCAGACCTTCATGCATTCTCCGCACCTGACGCACCGCTTGAGGAACTCCTTTTCCTCGAGAGACCCCGGCGGCCGAAGGAGAAGCGGGTCTTGCGCCCCGGTCTTCACGAGCGGGACCGCCCGCAGCAGCGGTACTGCCGCGATGCCGGACAGGGCTGACCCGATCACGCGCCTTCTGCCCAGGTCGAGGCCCGCGGCCTTGCGCCGGGGACTGAAGCCGAAGCTGACCGCATTCTGGGGACAGATGTCGTCGCAGTTCCTGCAGACCATGCATTCCGCGTCCCGCCAGCGCTCCTTTGCTTCAGGAGACGCATTCCCCTGGCAGACAGCGGCACAGGCGCCGCAGGAGGTGCACCCTTCACTCACGGTGCGCTTCAGCAGCGAACGGCGCGAGAGCAGGCCGAGGAACGCGCCGAGCGGACAGAGGTACTTGCACCAGAAGCGTTTCTCTACCAGGTTCAGACCGAGGACCGTGAAGAAGACCATCCCGATAAATACGCCCTGCCGGTAGGATGCCTGCTCGAAGGAGAGCACGGTTTTCTTGAGCACCGAGTAAACGGGTTCGGTCAGGGAGGCCAGTCCGAGCGGATCGATCCGGAAGATCGTGTCAAAAACGGACCGGACAGTATAGTTGAACAGCGGGTAGACGCTGACCGAGAAGGAACGGATGAGCAGGGAGAGGGGGTCCATGATGCCGGCGGGCTGGAGCGAGAACAAGGCCGAGGCAAGGGTCCCGATCAGGAGGTAATATTTTACTCGGTACCAGGGGGCATAGGTCACCGCCGGACGTCTGGGCCTGATGGAGCCGACAAGGTTGTTCAAGGTGCCCAGGGGGCAGACCCACCCGCAGAAAACCCTGCCCAGCACAACGGTGATCATGATAGTGACCAGGGACAGGGCAAATGCCTTCGCAACAGCATGGGCGGACAGGAGCGTCGTCACCAGGATCAGGGGATCGAAATCGAGGAACAGCCGCACCGGGTAGCCAAGTTCATCGCTTCCCTTGGATTCGGTCTGGATGAACAGGAACAGAAAGAGGAGCAGGAAGGCCGCCTGAACGGCCCGTCGCACATTTTGCACTTTAAAAAAACGGATCGCGTTCTTCATAATCAAGCCCCTCGTGGCCGGACGTTCGAGCCGTTATAATGCGTGTCGAGCGGCGTTCTGTCGATAAAATCCAGGATATGGAGGGCGATCTCCTCGCCCTTCTCTTCCTGCAGGAAGTGACCGGCATTGCGGATGACCGTCTCCGGTTGATCCTGCGCCGTAGGGATCAGGCTTCGAAAAAACCGGTACTGCTTCGAGAACAACGGGTCCTCGTCAGAGAACATCACCAGTGCCGGCTTGCTCCATTGGGAAAGAGCGTCCCGTGTCTTCCGGATCTCCGCTGCGCCGGGGTCATTCCTCCTGACCGGGAGGGACAGCGGAAGCTCCACGGCCCCTGCCTTGTACCTGGCATCCGGGAAGGGCGCCTCGTACCCCGCGATCTCTCTCGGGGACATGCGGTAGCCATGCGCCATGCCCATCCGGATGACCCTGCCGATCGGCAGATCCGGAGCAAGTTCGACGAACTGCCGCCAGAGCATGAACGTTAAGTTCAGCGAGCTTTCCCCCGTCGGCAGCGTGGTATTCATGATTACCAGGCGGCTGAACAGGTCCGGCCGTTCCGTAGCCAGAGAGAGCCCGACCACGGCTCCCCAGTCGCTGGCCACCAGCGTTATCCGGGACAATGCCAGTGCGTCGATGAACCGGGACAAGATGCTGAAATGCGTCTGAAAGGAATGCTTCTTCCGCTCGGCGAACTTGTCGGACCGTCCGAACCCGATGAAATCCATGGCAATGACGCGGGAACGCCGGGCCAGGACCGGAATTACCTTGCGATAGGTATAGGACCACTCAAGCACGCCGTGGAGGCAGAGGATCACCTGCCCCTGCCCCTCATCGACATAATGAACGCGCAGTCCGTTGATATCCGCGTAATGCGGAGCAAAGGAATAGCCGGGAAGGTCCCTGAACCGCTCCTCGGGAGTACGAAGGATCATAGTAGGTCAGTCTTGCCTCTCAGACCGAGATCTTCCTGATGACCAGCCTGCTCAGGTCCATCTGCCCCAGGCCCAGCCGGTGCCCGAGCGCTACGTACCCCAGGTCGCTCCCTTTCATCCCGAAAAGGGTCGCGCCGTAGGAGTCGATCGCCACAGGGTCGAACCCGGCGACAAGGGTATCGAGCCTCTTTACGTCCGCCAGGCTCCCGCCCTGCGGCCCGTTCGCGGTCAGTATCCGGACGGCGTCGAGGATCGTGAGCGTGGGTTTGATCTTCATCGAAAGATCGACCAGGCTCTCGTCGAGCTTCTGGTGAATCTGGCGGCGCGAGCCTCCCATCACACCCATCCAGTTCTTCATCGACAGCGTCAGCTTGGCCAGGCCGTGGTGCTTGGCGATTGGTATATTGATCACCTTGTCGGCCTCGAAGATCTCGGTATAGAGGGGCCAGGACTTGAGAGCCTGGCCGTTGATCGCCATGTCCTTGAACTTCCGTTCGTCCATGTAATCCGCCTCGGCACCCAGCGCCTTTACCGCCGGAGCGATGCCGCTCTGGACATAGCACCTCCGCGGGTCGTTCACCGGCCGGTCGAAGACCTTCACTTTCTTCGCGCCTGCCTCGAAGCAAAGCTTCACCACGGTTGCTACCACTTCGGGATTGGTATTCCCGGCCTGTTCCGGCGTCCGGTCCCAGCCGATGTTCGGCTTGATCACCACGATATCCCCCCGGGAAATGAACTTCCTGATACCCCCCATGGCTTCGATCGCTGACCTTGCGAGCTGGTCGGGTGATCCGCCGCGAACCACGGTCAGGTCGGGCCGGGAGGCCTGTTCGGCCGCCTCAGCAAGCTGCCCGATGCCGCCCGGGACCGACAGCCCTGCGCCGGCCAATGCCGCCAACTTGAGGAAATGTCTTCTGTCCACCGGTCACCTCACCTTTCCCCTCGCCAGGGACGTGAAAATACCTCCGAAGCAGAGGGCGGAAAAGATAATGAACGCTGCGTGCAGTCTTCAGGAAAAACGGAAAGTACTCCGGGGTTATCTTCGCGCTGCCGACATGAAGTGCGATGATGACCATGACGATGCCATGTTCAGCATCTGGCCCGTCAGCCGCATCGTGCCCAGCGTGGCCGTAATTTCGGAGCTTCTATTTAAACTTGCTGATCAGGTACAGGACCAGGCTCACGATGATACTGATGATGATGCTCGTGGCCAGGGGAAAATAAAAGGTGAAGTTGTCCTTCTTGATGATGATGTCCCCGGGCAGTTTCCCGATGAAGGGCAATTTCTGGATGAACAGCAGAATCAGCCCGGCGAGCACGAGTACGACGCCGAGAACAATGATCGCTTTGGCAAATCCAGCCATCAGGCGTTTCTCCTAGGGTCGAGGGGATTGAGCGATCACACCGCAGCCGGAGCAAGGGAAATACGCAATCGCTCAATCCTGTTGCCGGCGGGTAGATCGGCACAGCCGGGGAGGCCGGGGGAAGAGCGCATTTCATTATGCCGATGCAAAAAAATCCAGGATCCTGCCGAGCGTGCTGCGCATTTCCTTGCGAGGTATGATCATGTCGATCATACCGTGCTCCAGCAGGAATTCCGCTCGCTGAAAACCGGCAGGAAGCTGCTGTTTGATGGTCTGCTCGATCACCCTGGGGCCGGCAAAGCCGATCAGGCACTTCGGTTCGGCGACAATGAGATCGCCGAGCATTGCAAAACTGGCCGTCACGCCGCCGAAGGTCGGGTCCGTGAGCACCGAGATGAAGGGAAGGCCGGCATCTCCCAGGCGCGCAACGGCAGCCGAGGTCTTTGCCATCTGCATCAGTGAAAGGATGCCTTCCTGCATGCGGGCTCCGCCCGAAGAGGCCACCGAGACAAAGGGCATTTGCTTCTCGATGGCCCGCTCTACTGCCCGGGCGATCTTCTCGCCGACAACCGATCCCATGCTTCCGCCCATGAAGTTAAAGTCCATGATCACGAGCGAAACGGGGTTACCGCCGATCCTGGCATCGCCGGAGATGATCGCGTCCTTGAGCCCCGTCTTCTTCCGGTTGCTCTTGAGCTTGTCCTTGTAGTCCTTGAAGCCGAGAAAGTCGCGGGGCGACAGCCCGTCCTCCACTTCGATGAAACTGCCCTCATCCACCAGGTAGGGGAGGCGTTCCGAAGCCGTGATCCGGAAATGGTAGTCGCACTTCGGGCAGACCTTGAAGTTCTTCTCCACCTCTTTGCGGTAGATGATCTCTTTACAGTTATCGCACTTGACCCAGAGCCCCTCGGGGATCTTTACCTTCTTGGCCGCAACTTCGGGCGCGGTGCTCTCCGGTCGTTCTTTCTTGAACCAGGCCATTTTTCTCCTACAAATCCTAAATCCGAATTTCTAAATTCTAAACAACCTCAAACAGGAAATCAGGGGGAACCTTTCGTGTTTCGTGCTTAGTGCTTCGGATTTGTTCTAAAATTGGTATGTCTTTCCTTCCTGCAATACTTTAACGTTCTTCCTGCCCATCGCGCGCAGTTCTTTCAGGACCCGCTGCTTGTGGACGGGCTTGATATGGTAGATATAGATCGGGACGTTGTGATCGACCCTGGCCGCGGTCAGGTCCTCGTGGAGCTGGCCCGGGGTGAAGTGACCGCTGACGTCTGCGATCATGTCGAGGCTGTTGGGGAACGAGGTATCCACGATGATGCCCGTCAGGTTCTTGACCCTGGCCGCCTCCTTCCAGAGACCCTCGTTCGGCCCGGTATCGGCGCTGTACAAAAAGGTCGATCTCCCGTCGCTCACCACAAAACCTACGGCCGGTACGGGATGATTCATGGGGATAGCCTTCACCTTCATCCCGGCCACGCTGATCGTTCTGCCGATCTCCATGGGTACATAGGTGAGCACCGGGTTCTTCGGCGTGGGGATCCTGGTGAAATCAGGCCAGATGATGTTGTTCATGAGGTGTTTCTTGATGGCATCGATCACCTTGGGAATCGCCCTGATATTGACCGGTTTCTTGATCCTGCCGATGATGTTATCGGCCAGGAACAGAACGGATTTGATATGGTCAAGATGGGTGTGGCTGATGAGGACATCGGTTATCCTGCTTTGCGCCTGGATGCTGAGGGCGGCCGTTATCGTCCCCGCGTCGAGCATCATGACATCGTTGACCAGGAACCCGGGGGGCATGTGACCTATCGTCTCTGAACCGGAGCAACCGAGTATTTTTACCTTCATTCCACCTCCTTGAGAAACAAATTCGAAGCACCAAATGCCAAATCCCAAACAATATTCAAATTCAAAATTGGAATAACCGAAACATTGGAATTTACCGTTTGGATATTGGAGCTTATTTGTAATTTGGCGCTTGTGCTTTGGTGCTTGCCTTACTGCAGCCCCACCAGGTCATAGATCACCACCGGCTTCTGCTTTCCTTTGACGGTCACGGAGCCCAGCTCCTTCACCACTACTATATCCTTCACCTTTTCATAGGTAAATTCAGATATGATGATATGATTATTGTATTGTCTTGTCAAGCCTTCCAGGCGCGCGCCGAGGTTCACGTTGTCTCCGATCACCGTGTAGTCCATCTTCTTGCCCTCGGCCCCCATGTTCCCCACCACCATATCGCCGGTATTGATCCCGATGCCGATATCAATAACATATTTGCCCTCGGCGGCCCACTTCGCCTGAAGCTGTTTCAGCCGGTCTATCATGGCGAGCGCGCAGCGGGCAGCCCGCCGGGCGTGATCGGGCTGGCCGACCGGAGCTCCCCATAACGCCATGATGGCGTCCCCCACGAACTTATCGAGGGTACCTTCGTGCTCGAACACGATTTCCGTCATGGCTCCGAGGTATTCGTTCAGCAGTTTGACAACCTCTTCCGGCTGATGTTTTTCCGAGAACGAGGTGAAGCCGCGGATGTCCGAGAAAAGGACCGTGATCTCCTTGCGGTCGCCTCCCAGCTTGGCCTTGCTCGGGTCCTTGATCAACTCGTCCACGATGCGCTTCGATACATAGCTCGAGAACATTTTGCGGATGTCCCGGGCCCGCCGTTCTTCGGTAAAGAACCGGTATGCGGTCTGGCTTGTGTATCCGAAGAAGAGTGCCGACGCGGGATAGACCAGGTTGAACCAGATGCCCTTGGCCGCGAACAGGTACTGTACCGTGCCCAGATAGCCCACGAACAGCGCCAGGAACAAGCCGGCCCCTGCCTTGGCTCCGAGCCTCGGAATCGAGACGCCGAGCACGATCGCGAACAGAAAAATCAGGAACACTACCGAAAATTCGATCCGACGGATGAAATCCCCGCGCAGGATATTATCCACCACGCTCGCATGCTTCTCGATACCCGCGAGGTTCGGGGAGAAGGGCGTCACTCTGAGATCATAGATGCCGATGGCGGTCGCCCCGATCAGGACAATCTTGTCCTTAAAGGTACCCGCAGGCAGCGTCTGGTCCAGGATATCCGACACGGAGTACATGGGGAAGGCGCCGTTCGGACCCCGGTAGTTGATGAGCATCCGCCCGTATTCATCGGTCGGGATGACGGTATTGCCAAGACGGACCGAGCCGTCGAAATCGAGTTCCAACTCCTCTTTCTTCAGGCCGCGGTAGAGCCAGGCAGCCTGCAGCCCGATGGGAGAGTAGAAATCTCCCTGGTAGTCGATCGCCAGAGCCTCCCACCGAAGCGTGCCGTCCACATCGGGGATCATATTGATATGCGCCAGGCTGTTGGTGACAGACGCGAACCTGAGCAGCGTGGGCAGCACCATCCTTGCCTTGAACGGGAAGAAGGGTTCATCGGTGTTCCTGATCAGCGAGAAGGCCGAGGCGGCCATGTAGTCCTGCTTCTTGTCGGTGAAACCCGATTCCTTGTACCCGGTTTCGGTGAAATCGAACACCATCGGCAGGATGACGCGTCCGCTCCGCATGATCGCCCGCTGGAAGAGGTCGTCGGACTCGACGTTCTCCGGCTCGGTAAAGAAGACGTCGAAGACGATGACCCTGGCGCCCTCCTCGGTCAGACGGTCCACCACGCGGCCCCAGACGGAGCGCGGCCAGGGGAAGCGCCCCAACCGGTTGATGCTTTTCTCGTCGATCGCCGCGATTACCGTTTCCGGGCCAGGCTGCACCGGACCCCGGATCAGAAACCGCATGTCCAGCGTCTTTTGCTCCAGTATTTCGAGGAACCGCACGTTCCCGAGGTGCATGATCGACAGGGTGAATGCCACGATCAACGCTATGGTTATGCCCGCCCGCTTGCCGCTCGTCAGTTTCATAGGAACTCCCCGTTAAAACAAACTCTAAATCCGAATTTCTAAATCCTAAACGATGTGTATAGCAGCCGGGTTCGGAGCACGTTTCGAATTTCGGATTTCGTGCTTAGGATTTGTTATGCCATCTCCCCGAATATCTCCCGCATTTCCAGGTACCGCAGCAGCCGGTCGACCTGGTCCTGGGTTGCGATGTGCACTTTTTCTCCGGCCAGTTCCAGGATCCTGACGCTCGCCAGTTTCTCCAGGATGTTCCTGACCTGTGAATTCTCGATGCCCGCAAGCCCTGCCAGCTCTTCGATGGTCATGAAAAAATCGCCGCTCTTTTTCTGGTCCTTCACCTGTTTTGCCAAAATGCTCACGAGCCTGCTCGTATTGTCCTTGATCATGAGGGCTTCCATCTGGTCATTGGTCTCCCGGAGCCGGTCGGCGAGCCGTTTGATGAAGCGGACCGCGATCTCCACGTTCCCCCGGATCAGCGCATCGAAGGTCTTGCGGTCGATCACCAGCATCTCGCAGTCCTCCAGCGTCTCGGCCGTGGCCGAACGGGGCTTATCGTTCAGGATCGCCATCTCGCCGAAGAACTCGCCCTTCTCAAGGGTGGCAAGCGTTTTCTCGACGCCGCGGATCCTCTTGCTGATCTTTACCTTGCCGGTCTGTATGATGAACATCTCTTCCCCGCGGTCACCCTCCTGAAAGAGCACGGTGCCGCCCGGTATTTTCTTGCCGAACCTGGAAAAGAGCGCAGCCTGGATATCACTCATTGATACACCCCCTCTATAAATAAGAAATCCTAAATTCTAATAACGAAATTCGAGGCTGATGATCTCGATCACCCCCGACCACCCTGTCCGAGGCCTTCAACGGAGCACAGAGGATGTTCTGGGTGGGAAAGCGCAGCTCGGCGCTGATGCGGTTGCTCCAGCGGGCGTCGCGGGAAACATCGGAGCTGAGGTAGGTTTTTCCGGTCCGGCAGACCCATCCGGCGATGCCTTCGTCGAGGGCCAGGCGCTTGCCGATAAGCCGGTGGGAACCGGGTCCGGAACTGGCGCGGAAAACAAGCTGATCCTGTTCGTGGAGCAGAATGGAGCCGGCCGCCGTGCCGGTGAGAGCGAGGACGACCTTGAGGTAATCGGCGAGCAGCGAGTTCACCTGGTCCGTGCCGATGGTCTTACTGCGGAGAAGCTGTTGCTTGGCCTTCTGGAACAGCACCAGTTTCTTGAGGGCAGCCACCTCAGCGCGCAGGGCTGCAGGACCGGGTGTCCCGGCCGCTGCCTTCCCGGCCCCGGAACCGGCGCTCCTGCTGCTTCTCTTTCCCGTGAGGCGTGGTTTAGTGGTGCTGCTGCTCGCCATGCCCTGCAAGGACCCCCTGTTTAAGCGCCTTGACAAAAGCCGTTGCCTTTGCAACCAGTTCAGGAGAGCCGGCATTCTCCTCGATCACCTTCACGAGTGCGCTGCCCACGATCACTCCGTCGGCGCCCCACCCGGCCACCTGGGCGGCCTGGTCCGGCGTCGAGATACCGAAGCCGACCGCCACCGGTTTATCCGTGGCCGCCTTGATCTTCTGGAGCGAATCCCGCACCGAACTTTGCACCCCGCCGGTGCGGGCGCCCGTCACACCGGTCAGGGAGACATAGTAGACGAATCCCTGAGAGATCTTCACGACCGTTTTGATCCTCTCCTCGGTGCTGGTAGGGGCAAGCAGAAAGATCGTATCGAGGCCGGCCTTCCTGGCCAGGGAGATCAGGTTGCCCGCCTCTTCAGGGGGCAGGTCGGGCAGGATAAGGCCGTCGAGGCCGGAAGCAGAAGCATCCTGGACGAACCGTTCTTCACCGTACTTGAAGATCAGGTTGTAATAGGTCATCAGGATGAGCGGTATTTTGCTCTCCTTCCGAACGTCAACGACCAGAGCGAGGACCTGAGCGATGCTCGTATGGTTCTGCAGGGCGCGGAGGGCCGCCTTCTGGATCGTGGGTCCGTCGGCGAGAGGGTCTGAGAAGGGGGCGCCGAGCTCAATTATATCACAGCCCGCCTTTTCCATCTCCAGAATCAGCGTCCTCGTGGTAGCCAGGTCCGGGTCCCCGGCCATGATATAGGGGATGAGCGCTGTCTCGTTCTTCTTTTTGAGACGGTTGAAGATGTTCTTGATCCTTGACATTATCCTATCCGACACCCTTTCGATGTGCTGCTACGGCCTTATATTCTTTTCTGAGAACGGCTGCGAAGAACCTGTGCGGCGATCATATCTTCGCTTCCCGAAACTTGTCCTGAATTTCGACAATTTTTCTGTCGTAACCCATGCGCAGAAGGTTCCCCATGTAAAGCCACTGTAGACGAAGTTCCAGCGGAGTTTTCCCATACTCTTCTAGAATCTGCCGGGTAAGAAAATAATCAAAACCCTTTTTACTGCTCTTACTCATCTTTTATTTCCTTCAGGTATCTTACGTCGGCCTCATCCTGCTGCCGGTCGGTCTTCTCTTTCATCTTGATGAGGTCGTCCAGGCTGACAGTAGGAATAGAAACTGATTGCAGCTCGATCATCCTCATATGCCTGCTTCCCTGTTCATAATCAACAGGCGAATCTATTACAACATCTATCTCTTTGATCGCCCAGGCCGCATTATACAGGTTAAAGGCTTTCATGTGCTTATTTTGTATCCAGTCCTGTCTCCGCTCTTGTTTTGCAAAATCCATTATATCAACAGGCAGTTTCGGTTTGAAACCCCACTCTTTGATGAGGTAAACGAACTTTTTTACATTGTCGTCCTCGAGGTCAAGAATGATATCAATATCATAGGTCATGCGTGGAATGCCGTAAAAATTGACCGCCATGCCGCCCACGACAAAATAACGGATGCCTTCTTCATTGAATTTTCTGAATATGCCAAGATAGTCGAGCATAGCTCTGCGGCTCCCTCGACAGGCCGGAACCTGTTTCTTACCGTACGATCTACAAACCTACTGTTTTTCAAAACTACCCATTCCACAAAATCTAAACTCAACTCAGCTAAACGGCAGGCTGGTTGAACAAAGTGAAACCCAACAAGGAAAAATCCTACAGCTCCACTCCCTTGATCTTCGCCACCTGCATCACGTCCTTGTCCCCGCGGCCGGAGAGGTTCACGATCAGCACTTTGTCCTTGCCCAGGGTCGGAGCGAGCTTGAGCGCGTACGCGACGGCATGGGCGCTTTCGAGCGCCGGGATGATGCCCTCGAGCCGGGAGAGGAGATCGAAGGCCTCCATGGCCTCCTCGTCGATGGCATAGGTGTATTCAATCCGGCCTGAATCGCGGTGGTATGCATGTTCGGGTCCGACCGCGGCGTAATCCAGGCCGGCGGACACGGAGTGGGTAAGCTCGATCTGCCCTTCCTCGTCCTGCAGCACGAAGGTCTTCGTGCCCTGGAGCACGCCGAGCGACCCTCCGGCGAAGCGTGCAGCGTGCTTCCCGCGTTCGATCCCGAGGCCCCCTGCCTCGATCCCGTACATTTTTACGGACGGATCGTCGAGGAACTCATGAAAGAGGCCTATCGAGTTCGAACCGCCGCCCACGCAGGCGATCAGGGCGTCAGGGAGCCTGCCTTCGAGCTTCATGATCTGTTTCTTTGCCTCATGCCCGATCACGGACTGGAAGTCGCGCACCATCATCGG
>Ga0154473_1161_pt4 | contig 17173 bp, 17 predicted proteins | sample RifGroC2_FD_115952 | JGI IMG/M metagenome (GOLD analysis project Ga0154473, IMG submission 115952) | Nitrospirae bacterium GWC2_57_9 | reverse complement strand
GCGAATTCTGCACGGATGGCCATCAGGCCGGGCATTTCAGTTTCGGCGATGGCGATTTCTTTGCGGCCCCACGAGGCCAGGTTGATGTCGGCGATGACGTAGTCTTTAGTAGGCATAAAGCTCTCCATTCAGGTTAATGAATTCTGGAGTCAGCGCTTACCTTCATTTCGAAGGTTAGCGAACGAATACGATAATATTTTCACCTTGAGAATCGAAGCTTGCTCCGGGAGCTTCAATGGGCGCCGTTGCTACATGTTGCCCCCCCCCATCGAGCCTGACAGACCCACCTTGCGGTGACTGCTGCAGCGCCCCTCGACGGGGTGGGTTGATGTTTGAATTCTGGAGATTCCTCTTCGAACCTTCACTTCGCGCTAACCCCGCTGCTTGCTGATACCTTTACGAACCTTCATTTTGAGGGTTAGCGAGCGAATACGATAATGCTTTTTACCATGAGAATCGAAGATTCCCCGTAGCTTGCTGCGGGGAGCTTCAATTCCGGCCCTTCGTGTCCAAGTAAGTCACACAAAGTTGAGGGCAGCCACTAAGGGCTGCCCCTACGATGTTCAATGCCGAACTCCGAACTCCACACTCCGAACTGATGTTACAGCCCCGCATCCTTCTTGAGCTTCGCGGCCTTGTCCGTCTTTTCCCAGGTAAACTCAGGTTCGGTCCGGCCGAAGTGACCATAGGCAGCAGTCTTCCGGTAGATCGGACGCCGCAGGTTCAGAGTTTTTACGATGCCCTTGGGCGTCATGTCGAAGTTCTTTCTGATGATCTTGACCAGCTTGTCATGGTCCACCGCGCCGGTTCCGAAATCGTCCACATGGATCGAGACCGGTTCGGGAACGCCGATGGCATAGGCAAGCTGCACTTCGCACTCCGTGGCGATGCCCGATGCAACGATGTTCTTGGCAACGTAGCGGGCCATGTAGGAGGCGGAGCGGTCAACCTTCGTCGGGTCCTTGCCCGAGAAACAGCCGCCGCCGTGGCTGCCCACGCCGCCGTAGGTATCAACTATGATCTTGCGGCCGGTAAGGCCGGTGTCGCCCATGGGACCGCCCGTTACGAAGCGGCCGGTGGGGTTGATGTGGAACACAATGCTTTTCTCGTCAAGAAGCTTCTTCGGAATCACCGGCATAATGACCTTCTCGATGATGTCCTTGCGCAGTTTCTTCAGGTCCACGTCGGGGCTGTGCTGCGAAGAAACGACAATAGTATGGAGTCTGTACGGTTTGCCGTCGCGATACTCAATCGTAACCTGCGATTTGCCGTCCGGACGCAGATACGGCAAAATCTCCTTCTTGCGCACTTCCGAAAGGCGGCGGGTGAGCTTGTGTGCCAGCATGATGGTCATGGGCATGAGCTCGGGGGGCTCGTCGCAGGCATAGCCGAACATCAGGCCCTGGTCGCCGGCGCCGCCCGTATCCACGCCCATGGCGATATCGGGCGACTGGGAATGCACGGAAGTGATGACGCCGCAGGTCTCGTAATCGAAACCGTACTTGGCGCGGGTATAGCCGATTTCCTTGATCGTCTGGCGAACGATGTCGGGGATCTCCACATACCCCTTGGTGGTGATCTCGCCCGCAACGATTGCAAGACCGGTGGTCAACAAGGTCTCGCAGGCTACGCGGCTCATCGGGTCCTGCGTCAACAGCGCGTCAAGGACCGCATCTGATATCTGGTCGGCTATTTTGTCTGGGTGTCCCTCGGTAACCGATTCCGAGGTAAAAAGGTAATTTCTGCTGCAACTGCTCATCTGTCTTCCTCCCGGCCTTTCGGACCATAAAATTTCGTTTTTATAGCACAGCTACAGTTTTTGTCAAGCAAAAACTGGCTGGACCGCGCTTGGTGCCGACTGCCCTGCTTTCAAGCCGGTTAGCGCTAGAACAATACATGAACCGTTTGCGGTTTTCAACAGATTTTTTGCCTCTTTCCAGGGAGAGGACCCGCTTTTACGGCTGAATCGGCACGCGCTCCTTACGGCAAACCTGCTATCTCGTACACCTTTCTCATATCGATATGCTCCCGTACGATGGCAGCCAGACGGCTGAAACCTTCCTGTTTCAAGCCTTCGTAGGAACGAAGGGCCGGAAGATCGACCCCCTTCTTTCTCCGGATTTCGTCCAGAAAACGTTGTCTAAATGCGCCCCCGTCGAAAACCCCGTGCAGATAGGTGCGCCAGGTTGAACTCCGCGGGGCTTCCCGCTCCTTCGATCACGATCAGATCGTGAGCCGCGCTGAGCCTGCGAGACCGGCCCTGGTCACGAAGGAGTTCAGGGACATGTTCTGACTCTTGAAGGGCGCGACTCGAATTCCGTCCTCAAAAAAAATACGGCACAAGGCCGCGCAAAGAACGCTTTTGCCGACACCGGAACCGGTGCCCTGGATCATAATGGATTTTGCCATAATTAGACTTGAATACGGATGAAGCAAAAGGAGATGGATCAGACAGTATCCGAAGGCCGGGCGATGTAATGGACGGACCAGAGCTGCTTGATCTTTCTGAGCAGCCTGCGGCGATGACCGTCCCGCTTTTCAGCCGGATCTTACTTCTGCCCCTCGGCCATTTCCTTGAAAATCTGGACCGGGTCGAAGGGCTGAAGGGTCGCATTGAAGCTGGCCATTCCCTGGGGAGGTTCCATAATGCGGATCTCGAACGTGACCGATTCTTTCGCCGGAATAATGATCCCCTGCTCCTGAAGCATCTTCAACTTCAGTTCCTGGATGCTGACGCCCCTCTTTTCCATGATGTCGAGATCACGCTTCGTATAGAGCTGTTTTCCGCTCAACAGCTTGCCTTTTGTCAGCACCGCGTTCTGGGCGTCATAGACATCGACCACGATGTACCATGCCGGCTTCGGTTTGTCTGTCGTATTCTCGACAACACCATTGACGATCAGGTCTCCGTTGACGGGATCGACCGCGCCTGAGGCATTGAGTATCTGCAGCCCCTCGGGCAACTGCAAGGAGTTGATCGCATCAGAAACCTCTTCCGATGATGTGCTGACGAAGGATTTAACGCCGACTGCTGCACCGCCGAGGATGAGGAGCGCGATCACGACAAGCACGAACTTCCTGGCGCTGCCGCCTGTCTCAACGGGGGCGGCGGTCAGGACCGCAGCCGGTCTTGCTGCCTCCCTCACGGGCGGCGCCGAAGCGGACTGGCCGGCTGCAGGCGCCTGGCGAACCGGTTCCGGCCGCGGTTTGGGGGGAGTTCTGACCTCGGTCCTTGGACCCGGGGCCGGGGGACGCATTGAAGGCTGTGCCTTCTGAGGTTGTTTCTGGACCGGAGCGGTTTCGGGCGGCCGGGCAGGGACGGGGTCAGGCATGACGAAAGCCGGGGGCGCTTCATCCTGATGCATTGCGGCGGCCGCGGTTGCCGGGTCGCTGAGATCGAAATCCGGGTCGGAAGCTGCGGAGGGCTGGCTGGAGACCGGGGCGGCAACGGGATCATGAGCGGCTTGCGAACGAACGGACGCAAGGGCAGGAGTGGTGCTCCGGGATGCAAGATAGCGCTCGAAATCTTCCCGGGTGATCTTTACGGTGTTGCCGCACCGCGTGCAGCCGAACTTGACGCCGGACGCCAAGATCTTGTCATCCGATACACGGAAGAGCTTATTGCATCCTGTACAGCGTACTTCCACGCGGCATGCCTCCTGATAAAAGCCAGACCTCTCGAAATCCCGAAATCCCCGGGTTTGCGGACCCCGCTGTGAAATCGCGCTCTCTGATTTCGAATGTTGCTACATTCTAATATATTTTAACGAAATTTTCTACCTCTCATCCTCTTTTTTTTCATCACCATCGGCATCGGGGATATCTTTTTTCTCACCTGCGATCCGGTATTCCTCGGATGCCCACTTCCCGAGATCGATAAGCCTGCACCGCTCCGAACAGAACGGGCGGAATTGATTGTCTTCCCAGACGGTCTTTTTTTTACAGACCGGACAGGTAATCTTCATTGATTTCGTCATAACCTTCTCGCCTGTAGCATATTAGTACATCGTAGAGTAGCAGGTCAAGGTCATCAAGGATCTCTTTGAAAAGACCTCCATGGCTCTTGGATCGGGAAAAGAGCTCTTCACGCAAAGCCTGGATCTCGGGGTCATCGCACCGCTCATACGTAATATGGGCGTTCTGCATGGCGTACCGTTCGCGCACGAGTAGCTGTTTCGCCTTGTCTGCAAAATCCCTGACCCGCTCAAGCTTCCCGAAGGTACCAGCTGCATGAACGCCCCGGCCCTGGAATGCCATAAGGTTCGCGAGCTCTTTTACCATGCTGTACAGGGTGCAATATTCCAGTCCGCGCACCCCCCGTCTCCACTGAAGGAGCAAAGGATTGCGCCAGAACCAGAGAAAGTTCCTTTGGCCGAGATCGATCAGGTCGGCTACCGCGGATTCAAGAGGGGCAATGAACGCTGTCCTGTCTCCTTCCGATGCATGACGGCCGGGAGATGGCGCAGATCGGGCACTGCTATCACCGATAGTTCCTTCAGCACGCATTGCGCCGGCTTTCAGAAGGTATCTCCAGAGGTTCTTCAAGACCATTGCTCCGTTCAAATCGTCGGGCGTATCGAAATGCACAAGAGACAGAAGCACCTTGCCGCTGCCGAACCGGCCTTCTACCACTGCTGGTTCATTCAGCAGGCGCCGCGGATCAAGGTTGATTTGATACGTGCGCTCAAGCGCAGCCCAGTCTCCGTGGGTTTCCGTGTCGCCGACGTTCAGATCGGAGCTGAAGGATTCGGGAAGAGCCTTGCCGTAGGTTGCGAGCACGGATACATCCCGATCCACAACAAACTGGGAAGGCCACCAGGCGTGGAAACGCCGGCCGGCGATACCCTCCCAGATCGGATGTTGAGAGGTGTTGAGCAGTATTGGACCGCTGAAGCTCGGCACCCGTTCCTTGGTAGGCCGCCTCTTGATCGGTAACAGACCGATCCCGTCCAGGGTAGACAGTCCCGCGCCCCCGCAGAAACCGACGTAACTCCCTCCGCCCCGGACGAACCTTCGTATTTCCTCGATCCCGGCATCGCCAAGGGCCTTCATTTTGTTCGATGCCCATCCCCCGGGGACGAAGAGAAGCCCGTATCCCGTCAGGCTCCCCTGTCTGATGTCTTCCGAGCGGAGCAGGTCGAAGGCAAGACCGTTGACCTCGAGCGCCTTATAGGCCATGATTCCCCAGAGAAAGGACTCGTCCCAGAGAAATGCTGCGCGTACTCGTTTTGCATCCTCTATGTCAGATCTCGAATTTATTTTCGTACCCTCTCGGCGTTATCATGAGATCGTTCCAGACAAAGGTCCTGGAATTGCCGAAGATCACCGTCGTCTGCATGTCGATATCGCTGTCCTTCATGCTTTCCAGATCGGTTACGATGACCGTTTCATGCTCCCGCATCGCGCCTTTCACAATGCCGACGACCGTCGAGCCTGCGCGGTATTTTCCGATGATCCCCCGAGCCCGGTTGATATGCCCGGCCCGGCCCTTGCTGCGCGGATTGTACAGGACGATAACAAAATCTGCCCCGGCTGCCGCATGGAGCCGTTTTTCGATGATATTCCACGGAGTAAGCCGGTCCGAGAGGCTGATGCAGGCGAAGTCATGCATCAGCGGGGCGCCGAGCCGTGACGCGCTTGCATTCAGTGCAGAGATTCCGGGGATGACCAGGAGCCGGGGAAGGGGCTGACCCGGTCGCTTCTTTTCCTCCGACTGCAGCAGTTCGAACACCAGGCCCGCCATGGCGTAGACGCCCGGATCGCCTCCGCTGATGACCGTCACGACCTGATTATCAAGCGCCAGTTCCACGGCTTTCCGGCAGCGATCCACTTCCTGGGTCATTCCCGTGGACATCACATTCTTGCCCGAGAGCAGTTCGGGGATCAGGTCGATATACGTATCGTAGCCCACGATAACATCGGAGTTCCTGATCGCTTCCTGCGCAGCGGGAGTTATATGCTCGACCCTGCCGGGACCGGTCCCCACTACATAGAGCATGCCTTTAGGCAAGTTTTTTTCTTCTTTATTCACCATTCCGCACTCCCAATTCCGCACTCCGCACTGTTTTTAATGCTATTGCCACGGTCACATTTCCCTTCTTCTGTTTCGGTACGATCAGCTTATCGTCTCCTGACGCCAGCAGCGCGGCAGGCTCTGCTACTCCGATAGCGCCAGTAGCCTTGATCACGACTTCTGATGGCTCGATGCCTGCTACCGTGTTCAGGTCTGCCGTTGAAAAGACCTGAAGCGTGAGACCATGTTTATCGGCAAACGCGCGCAAGCCCGGCTCGTTCCCTTTTATATCTATCGTGGCGAGGGACAGCAGGGAAGAAAAGACCAGGTTATGCTCCTCCAAAGTGGTTTGAAGCGCAGCCTCGATCTCGTCGAGCGGGGTGCCGCTGTTGCATCCGATGCCCGCAACAAGGTTCAGTGGGCGGAGATAGACCTGTCCCTTTACGCGGCATGCCTCGGTGGAGCATCCCTCTCCGGTGATGCTGCATCTCGGCGAACCTGCATAGACATCCCGTTTATTGGTAATGATGGCATCGGCAAAACGAGGGTCCGACACACGGAGGAACTCCGGGGGGAGTGCCAAAGGAATATCGCAGTAGACCCGCAAGCCTCCGTTATTGACATAACGCGTCCCGACCAGCGGAAGCACGTCCCAGTTCTCGATGATCAGGTCGTTGTCACGGGCCCAGAGGTCGATGGAGGGCAGGTTGTTCACATCGGAAGCCGTTGTGATCACAGCCTCGCCCCCGAGGATGCCGGCGATCTCCTTTGCAAGCTCGTTCGCGCCTCCCAGATGTCCACTCACGAGACTGACGGCGAACTTCCCCTGCTCATCCAGCACTACCACAGCGGGATCGGACTTTTTATCCTTGAGCAGTGGGGCAATGGCCCGCACCACTATGCCGGCGGCCATGATGAAAATGATCGCATCATTTTCTTTCCACAGGACATCCACAATGTCCGGGCGGAATTTGCTGATGACAGCTCCGGGAAACAGTTCCAGAAGGCGATCAGCGATTTTGCGGCCATTATCAGTTATATGAAGAACCGCAACGTTATTCATTTGTTATTCCCCATTCCGAATTCCGCACTCCTCGATAGAATTATCCTTGTCCACCAGCCCTTCTCCTCCCCTGGGAGAAGGACCGGATGAGGGAGGCCGTTATTACTTCCTATACTCATGCTGAAAATCCTTATGGTAGAGCTTCGACTCTTTCCCGAGTGATGCTTCCGAAGCGCGGAGCGAATCGCCGACATAGATGAGCGCCGTTTTCTTTATGCCGGCCTCTTGCACCAGGCGGACTACATCCTGCAACTTACCCCGAAGAACCCGTTGTTCCGGCCAGGTTGCCTTTTCAATAATCACGACAGGTGTTTCACCGGGATAGCCCTGCAGCAGTTCCTCGCGCACCTTCTCGATCATGCCTGCGCTCAGAAAGATCGCCATGGTCGCCCGATGAGCAGCGAGCAAGCCCAGCCGCTCGGTTGCAGGCACCGGAGTACGGCCTTCCATTCTCGTAAAGATGACTGTCTGGCTGATCTCGGGAATGGTCAGCTCCTGTCCGAGAATGGCCGCACCTGCGAGGGCTGAAGACACTCCCGGGATGACCTCATAAGATATGTTGAATTCCCGGAGTTTCTCGATCTGCTCCGAGATGGCGCTGTAGAACGAGGTATCGCCTGTATGGAGCCGGACCAGCGTCTTCTTCTCCCCGGCCGTCCTTCTCATGATTGCAACGATCTCATCAAGGTTCATCGAGGCCGAATCGAAAATCTGGGCCTTGATGCCCTTCAGAAGGGCCGGGTTCACCAAACTCCCCGCATAGATCACGACATCAGCCGTATCGAGAAGCTTTCTGCCCTTCACCGTGATGAGATCGGGATCGCCCGGTCCTGCCCCGATAAAATAGATTTTTGTCGTCATCGTTTCCTCACGATCATGAGCGAGAAGTAGTTCAAGTCTTCCTTCCCGACTGTTCGAATATCGTTATAGATCCGTTCATCTTCCATACCTGTCCTCGCAACGTAGACGGCATTGCCCGCCAGGTCCATTTTCTCCAGGATCTCCCTCACCGTATCGAATACCTTGTTTACCTTCATCAGCACCACCGTGTCGAACTTCTCAAGCGTTTCCTGCAGGCTTTCGAGGTAGTTTGCCGGAAGGATTGCGATCCGCTCGTTCCCCAGTCCCAGATACACCCCGGCACGGGCAGCGGCAGCGTTGATCGAGGATATTCCCGGGATGATCTCGATGGCAAGCGAAGGTCTGCGCTCCAGCAAGCGGTCATAAAGATAGAAGAAGGTGCTGTAGATCCCGGGGTCGCCGATGGTTATGAAAGCGGCATCAGTGCCACGGTCAAGCCTGTTTAACACGGCATCCACGGTCTCATTCCATTGGTGATCGAGGTCCTCCCGTTCGCCCCCCATGGTTTTCTTCATCGGAAAGAAGGCCTCGACGATCTCTTTGCCGTCGAGGGGAAGGATCTTCTGCACGATTGAAAGCGCAAGACTGCTGCCCTCTTCGCGGCCCTTCGGCACCACAATGCAGGGAACCTGCTTCAGGATGCGCACCGCCTTTATCGTCATCAGCTCGGGGTCGCCGGGACCGATGCCTACTGCATAAAGTTTTCCGGTCATGTCAACCTTTCTCGCCTTTCACCACGAACACCGGATTGAGGGCCGCCATCTGGCGCTTGCCTGCCAGCATTTTTGACCGCGAAACCGAGATCTCGGCGACATCGACCGGGAAGCCGTATCGCTCCAGGGCCGTGATGGCCTCGTTCAGGCTGTCCAGCGTCGCGCAATTGATCACGACGATGCCCGAAGGCATTTTTCCGTTCACGATCTTCAGCACCTGCTCCATGGTTCCGCTGCTCCCGCCTATGAAGACTCGGTCCGGTGAGGGCAGCGCTTCGAGGCCGTGCGGGGCAGCCGCCTGTATCACTTCCATATTAGGGACAGCATAGGTGGCCATGTTCCTTTTGATCGTCTGCACACGCTCGCCCTCCTTCTCGAGCGCAATGATCCTGAGCCCCGGGCAGAGCCGCGCGGCTTCGAGCGATACCGAACCCGAGCCTGCTCCGATGTCCCACAGCACTCCCTGAGAGGGAAGGCGAAGCTTGTGAAGAGTAACAGCCCTCACTTCGTCTTTGGTGATCAGACCCCGCTCATGGTCGATCTCCCCTTCCCGAAGCCCGAAGCAGCATGATTCTTTTTGAGGTCCCTGCCGGTCCTGGATAAGGATAACCACATTCGGATCGGAGAAGGTGCGGTCTGCGATCTCCTCTGGTGTGCCTCTCAGAATCTTTTCATCCGGATAGCCCAGCCGTTCACAGACGTACATGCGTATTCCGGGCGCCTTTTCCAGGTGGCCTGCGATCAGTGCCGGGTTGTTCTCCCGATCCGTCAGTATCCCGAGCTTGCCGTGCCGCTCCAACAGCTGCGCGATATGGGAGACCTCGTAGGGCAGCTTCCGTCGTTTGGCGATATCAGGTCCGCCGTGAAGGCTCATGAAAAAAGCATCATCCCAGGGTTCGTTGATCCGGGCAAAGGCCTGCTGAACACTCGAAAGATCGGGCAGGATTTCCACCCGTTCCCTTCCGAACTCCTCGCAGATCCTCCTGCCGATACCGAAAAAGAGAGGATCGCCGGAAGCAAGAAGGACGATCGGCCCTGATCCCGTTCGGGAGAGGCGTTCCCTGATAAAGGCCAATGTATCAGGCACCTTGTTGATCACCATCATCCGGTCCTTGGCCGCTTGATACTCGTCATACCGGCCAAAGACCTCGGCAAGCCGCGTGGAAGCGAGGATTACTTCTGAACTTTCCAGTATCTCCCTGGCACGCTTTTCCAGCGGACGGTACCCGATGCCTATCACATGAAGCTTATTCGCTGTCGGCAATGATCTCCCCCTCGTAGGATACGAGACTGACGATGATCGGGATGCTGGAGGCGATGGTCCCGGCATACTGCTTGGCTGCTTTGCATACCGTTTTCAGGACAGCATCCCGTGTACCGGCGTCGCTGACGATATAATCGAAGATCTCCCGGGCCGTGTTGAACTGCCGATCGGGAATGGCGATGCCGCTGGACCGCAGGAAAACGGCAGCATCCTTCCCTTCGATCGCGCCGTGCCGCACATGGGTCTGCGGCGTGGACATGGCTGTCTTGATCATCTTTGCCCATTGTGCGCAAAGGTGAATGGTTTTGAACTCGTGCTTCTTCGCGTCCAGGAGCGAAAACTCGAGATAGTCGCCCATCATGACGTAGGCTTCGTCGGCAAAGGAGTACTTTTTCATATGTGCCTTCTCGGACGTTCTGCCCGAGGACAGAACCACGACACTGTGGCCCATGGCCTTTGCCACGTCCATTCCGGCCGTAATGCTCGCGGTGTATGCCTCCGTGGATATGGGACGAACGATGCCGGTCGTGCCGAGGATCGAGATCCCGCCCACGATGCCCAGACGGCTGTTCAAGGTCTTCTTGGCGAGCTCTTCCCCGGCGGGAACGGAGATGGTGACCTCCAAGTGCGGAGTGCGGACTGCGGAGCGCGGATTTTGTTCCAGTCTCCCGGCGCTGAATTCGTTAATCGCCTCTCGCACTGCTTCATGTATCATTCTTCTCGGCACTGGATTGATTGCCGCTTCACCCACCGGTATGGCAAGTCCCGGCTTCGTGACTCTACCCACTCCCGTCCCGCCGACTATAATGATCTCGGGCCCTTCCGTGCCCGGCGCTCCACTCTCCACACTCCGAACGGTAGCAACGATCTCGGCAAGATGGGTCACATCCGGGTCGTCGCCTGCATCCTTGATGATGGATGCAAAAGCTGATTTCTCCTGTTCTCGACATCCCGAATCATGTATCCTGAAGGCAACCCTGCTTCCATCCGGAAACGGTATCTCAATCCTGTCGATTTTAACTCTACTCCGCACTCCGCATTCCGCACACCCTGCACTTGCGGTTCCACTCGTAAACGCGGGTGCAAGTTTCCGCAATAAGAGCACCGCCGCCGCTTTTGCCGCCGCTGCCGCGCAAGCACCCGTGGTATACCCGGACCGCAGTTTTTTACTTTTCGATCCCACGCCGCGCCTCTACTCCCTTTTGCCGGTAGTGCTTGACTTCGCGCATCTCGGTGACCAGATCCGCAGCCGCCACGACCTGATCGCAGGCATAACGGCCCGTGATCACCAACTCCACGCTCTTGGGCTTGACCGCGATCAGATCGAGGATATCCTGCGCCGAGATCAGTCCGTAGTGCACGGCCACATTGGCCTCGTCGAGGATCACCACTTCATATTCCCGGGACAAGAGCTTCTCTTTGACTTGCTGGTAGCCCGCCTTGGCCGCCTGGATGTCGGCGGCAGACGGTTTTTTCCGCAGCAGGAAGCCCTTCCCGTACTGTCTGATCGTGATCCGGTCGTTCAACTCCTCAAGCAGGGCGTGCTCGCTGCATTTCTTCTTCTTGATGAACTGGGCAATAAAGGTCCTCATCCCCGCGCCTGCTGCCCGAACGGCAAGCCCCAGGGCGGCCGTGGTCTTGCCCTTTCCATTGCCCGTATATACCTGTACGTAGCCTTTACGCATAGACAATCAAACTCCAAACCTCAAGCATCAAATCCCAAATAAGCTCCAATCTCCAAATTCGAATTCCAAACAGCCTGGATTTGAATTCTGGAGACTCCTATACGAACCTTCACTCCGCGCATTCCCCGCAGCTTGCTGATACCTTTACGAACCTTCATTTTGAAGGGTTAGCGAGCGAATACGATTATAATTACACCTTGAGAATCGAGACTCCCTGTCCCACCTTGGCGGGACTGCAGGGAGCTTCAATATTGTCCTTTTGAAATTTATTTGGAATTTGGGCTTTGTTATCCGGGATTTCTACCCCCTGTTCTCTCCGTGCTTGAAGGTCCTCAGGATCTCCCTCCGGGCCTCGCCGATCGTAAGCGGCAGTTTGTCAAAGGGCATACCGTCCTCCTTTTTCAGGCGGTAGATCAGTTCCGCGATCTGCGGAAGCCTCAGTTTCACCTGCGACATTTCTTCCGGCGCGGTAAATATCTCTTCGGGCGGACCGCCCCGGGCGATCCTGCCTTTGCTCAGGATATACAGCTGGTCGAGGAACAGGGGAACCAGATCGACGCTGTGCGTGGCCATGACGATCGTTACCCCCTTTTCGCGGTTCAGTCGAGTCAGGAGGTCCATCATCTTGTATTCGCCCATCGGGTCCAGCCCTGCCGTCGGCTCATCCAGCAGCAGTATCTCGTGCCCCATTGCGAGCAGACCCGCGATGCAGATCCTCTTCTTCTGCCCGAAGCTCAGGTTATGAATGGCTTTCTTTGACGAACCCTCCATCTCGACGTCCTTCAGCGCCGCATGCACGCGCCGGGCCACCTCGACTTCCGCAAATCCCATATTGAGCGGCCCGAATGCCACATCTTCAAATACCGTGGGAGCGAAGAGCTGGTCATCGGGATTCTGGAAGACGAGGCCGACCCTTTTGTAGATCTCCTTGGCCGACAGTTTCCTGACGTCCGCATGGTCAAGCTCCACGGTGCCCTGGTAGTCCCGGACCAGCCCGTCCATGGCCTTGAGGAGCGTGGTCTTGCCCGACCCATTCGATCCCAGGAGGCCGACGAACTCACCCTTCCTGATTTGAAGGGATATATCGGCCAGCGCCTGCGTGCCGTCGGGATATTGAAACGAATGTATAGCCACGGCGAGACGAATCTCGTCCGTTTGTCTTTTTCTCTTTACAGGTTCCATAACAAACCCATTCCACCCATGAAAACAATGGAGGCTGCAATCTCGGACAACTGAAAGGACTTGTGTTTCAACATCGGCATGTTTCCGTCATACCCTCTCTGGACCATGGCGACGGTGGTGTTCTGACTGTGGTCAAATGCCTTGAGCGTCAGCGAACCCGCCAGGACTCCGAAGGAGCTCAATCCGCGCTTGAGGCTGGAGTAGCCCAGGCGGTTCTTCTGGGCATTGTATATCACTGTTGCGTCTTCGAAAAGCACAAAGATATACCGGTATGCGAACATCATGATCTCGATAAATCCCCGGGGGACCCTGAGCCAGGACAGCCCGGCCATGAATTCGGCAAAAGGCGTGGAGAATCCCAGCAGCGCCACGACGGAGACCGCGGCCATGATCCTGCTTCCGATCATCAGTCCTTCCACGAGTCCGTCCCGGTACCCTACGATATCGATCCCGAAATGGACCGAAAAGAGGATCTCTTTTCCGGAGAAGAAAAATTTCAGCAGAAGGATGACTGCTGCAAGAAACAGGGGCTCCGAAAATCTCAGGATAAAGACCCGCACCGGGACCCTCAGGGTGATACAGAGGAAAAGGCAAAGGGAAGTCGTGGCAAGGGGGAACACAAACCCCTTATAGCTCAGGACCATGGCCAGAAGGACAAGCGCGCTGACCAGCTTTACCCGTGCATCGATCCGGGAAAGGATATGGTCCTTCCTGGCCTGCTCAGACATCATTTTCATCCCTGCCCTTCCTTCCGTTTCTGTTCCGTCAGGATTCTCCAATAATAACCCGCGGCAAACCCTGCAACAGTCCCGGCGAGCAGAAACACGAAAAGAAGGAGGTCTCCGTTGTCCGTGTTGATAAAAGGTTCCCGTGCTTCCCTGCCGTGCTCTTTTGCGATCTTTTCAACGACCGCTTCATCCACCCCGGTCCACTTTTGTTCAGCGAAAACAGGCGAGGCGTAAAAGACAATCGAGATTCCTGTAACAACAGTCACTAACGATAATCTGAACATGTTTATAACTCCCCGCTTCGTAATGCATCTCCCGGCTTCAACACGCCCATTTTCATCAGAAGGTCCGGCCTTTTCCGCGAAAGCAGACCGATCATCCCCGCCGTCATTGCGCCTTCGAGAATGCCGAGAGGGAGCTGCGTGGGGATGAAGGCAACAACGATTTTCCAGAAAAGCGGCAGGAAGGGGGAATCGCCCCGTACCCCTGAAGCAAGCTCCAGGGATGTAGTGAGATACGTGGCCCAGTCAGCGATCAACCCGGCCATGAATCCGGCAACCATCAGATTTACCTTCATGACGCGTGCTATTTTAAACATACCATACCCTGCAAAAGAACCGACCACGCCCATGGACACGATATCCGCGCCCCAGGTGCTCAGTCCTCCATGGGCAAGGAAAAGGGCCTGTATCAAAAGAGCGGCCGCCGTGATCAATACGCTGATGGCAGGGCCGAGCAAGATGCCCGATATGGCCGTCCCGCAGGGATGGGAACAGGTCCCGGCTGTGGGAACCGGCACGGGCATCAAGGAAATGATGAACACCACCGCGGTCATCAATCCGACAAGCGGTTTGAAAGAAAGGTCCGCTTCCGATATTTTCCTCAGCCGGTATAATCCGTATCCCACGAACGGCAGCGAGAGAGCAAACCAGAGCGCCGCCCACCCGAAGGGCAATATCCCCTCGGCTATGTGCATGGCATGGGCGTCGGAGGGGGTCAGCAGCGGGCACAGAGAAAGCAACAAGAGAATGAGACCCGGTTTTCCAGCGCTTTTATACACCGCGCTCTGCACGGCTCGACTGAACTCGCCGAAGTCTCCGCACTCAGCGCTTGAATCATTCCGCGTTCCGAATTCCGCACTCCGCACTTTCATTTTCCGTCTCCGGAGATTTTTAACAGCGCATTTACGATAGCGACGGCGACGGGTGTCCCGCCCTTTCTGCCCACAGCAGTGATAAAGGGAAACCGCTGCGCCGCAAGGAGCGCTTTCGATTCGATTGCCTTGACGAAACCCACAGGCACGCCGACCACCAGCGGCAGCGGGCGTCCGGCGAACGAGGGCGAATTAAACAGCTCGATAACTTTCAGGAGGGCCGTCGGCGCATTCCCGATGGCGATGATGCCGATATTCTGACTGTTCTTCAGCGCCGCTTCGATCCCCAGTTCCGAACGCGTTGCCGTCTTTCCTTCCCCGGCTTCTTCCTTCAGCCCCTGCGCTCCGGTATTCTGGATATTGCAGATAACATTCCCGCCCCATTGAGAAAGCCATTTTTTATTGATGCCGGTTTTCACCATCTCGACATCGGTGAGAACGTCTTTGCCGGACTTGATCGCCTGGAGCCCCAGCGCGACCGCATCGGGATGGAACATCAGCGTCTTCTTGAACTCGAAATCAGCAGTGGCATGAATGACGCGCTGCACGATCGGCAGCCGGTCAGCGGGGACCTCGCTCAGGTCCGCCTCGGCGGAAAGTATATCGAAGCTCCGTTTCTCGATGGCCGACGGCGCCAGCTGTTCTGCGGCGCTGATCCGCTCCATCACGATATGGGCCAGTTTCTCGTGGATGCCGAGCGGTTCCGTGTAGATGAATTCGACGCCGGGATAGAGCTGGCGGGCCTCCTGGATCATCTCGGGAATGTCCTTGGTCACATGCATGCCGGAGCTCAGGAAAAAGGGATGAAGGATCACCTTCCGGGCACCGAGTCCGATGCACTGTTTTATGGTGTCAGGAATGCCCGGTTGCGCGAACTGGAGATATGCGACCTTCACGCAGCCTTCTTTGCACCCGGCGTGAAGCATGCCGTGGAGCATCGTTCCGACCTGTTCCAGGTTGTTTGCATCTTTTTTGGGACTTCCGTGACCCAGCAGCAGTATACATTCCTTCATGCGATTGTGCTCCTTTTAGGGAATAATTAAACCATGGTGCGGATCGGTCGGGGACCGATCCCTGCGAACCATGGGTAGGGCGCGTTCCCCGAATGCGCCGGCCGCTGATCCCGGAATCATTTCAAAAAACCGACGAACCGCTTCGCGATGTTCCGATTGCTTCCGAAGTGAACATGAATATAGCTTGCCAGCGTATTCCTGATCCTGAAGCCTTCCGGAAGTGTTTCCTTTCCGTACTTGTCTCTGACCGTATAGATCCTTGATCCCTGTCCCAGCAAGTCCGGCCGGTCCCGGTCAGGGATCTCGGAATAATGGAATTCGTGCCCGCGAAGCCGCTCACCGCCGGTTCCCAGCATGCAGTCCTCGGTCAGCTCTATCTCGCGATAAGCCAGCTTCGGCTTTTTGAGCATTCTTGTTTCAAAGGGGAAGACCCCTGCCATTGCATGGGACCTGCTGTCGAAGTCCCTGATACACTGCGAAAGATACATCAGTCCCCCGCATTCGGCATAGATGGATTTTCCGTCCTCTGACCAGGCCTTGACAGAAGCGAGCATGGACCTATTGCCTGCCAGCGCCTCTGCGTGCAGTTCCGGATACCCGCCGCCTATATAAACGGCATCGACGGAATCGGGGATGGCATGGTCAGTCAGCGGGCTGAAGTGAACGATCTCGGCACCCGCATCCCGGAGCAAGTCAAGATTGTCTTCATAATAAAAACTGAAAGCCTTGTCGTAGGCAAGGGCGATGCGGAATCGCCCGGTTTTCTTTGCGTCCTTCGCGCCTTCGCGGTGATGGTCTTTTTCCTTCGGCAGTTCAACCCTCGCGATGATCGCGTCAAAGTCAACGTGTTCGAGGATCGCGTCCGACAGCCGGTCCATATTCTCATCGGTGATCGGAATTTCCTCGGCCGTTGCAAGCCCCAGATGCCGGTGGGGGATCTCGAAGTTGAGGTCCCGCGGAAGATAGCCCAGAACGGGCATGTCGCGGACGCTCTCCTTCAATCGTTTGTAGTGGTTCTCGGAAGCGACGCGGTTGAAGATCACGCCGGCGAATTTCAAAGCTCCCGATCTTTCCAGGTTTTCAACTTTAACTCCGCAGTCCGCACTCCGAACTCCGAACCCGGCGAAGCCGTACACCATGGCGCCCGCGCTTTCAGCCATGCCGTAGGCATCGATCACAAGAATCACCGGCACCTGAAGCAGGTTCGCAAGATGGGCCGTGCTGAACTCCCCGTCGTACATGCCCATGACGCCTTCGATCACCGCAATGTCCGAGGCCGATGCGTGCTTCTGAAAGCAGTCGACAACGTAGTCCTTGCCGCACATCCATTGATCCAGATTTCTGGACACTCTGCCCGCGGCAAGCCGGTGCAGTCCGGCATCGATAAAATCCGGTCCGGCCTTGAAGGGTTGTACCTCCAGCCCTTTTTTTCGCAAGGCGGCCATGATTCCGAGGGTCGCCGTTGTCTTGCCGCAGCCGCTGTGAGTGCCTGCTATGA
>Ga0154473_1164_pt8 | contig 18683 bp, 21 predicted proteins | sample RifGroC2_FD_115952 | JGI IMG/M metagenome (GOLD analysis project Ga0154473, IMG submission 115952) | Nitrospirae bacterium GWC2_57_9 | reverse complement strand
AAGGAGCAGATGCCGCTACAGAATGAAACTGGTCACGAGCAGCATGACCGTGAGCAGGATCAGGATGAAGACCGTTACCCAGGTGATCATGTTCATGCGCCGTGAGTTCACGTATTCGCCCATGATCGCCGCGTTGTTCACCAGCTTCAGCATGATGATCAGCACGATCGGCAGCAGGATCCCGTTGATGGTCTGAGACAGGAACATGATCCTGATCAGTGGAGCGCCGGGCAGCAAAATGACGCCGGCGCCGATCACGATGAACGCTGTGTAGAAGCCCAGAAACTGAGGAGCATCACGAAACGTCTTGTTGATGCCCGATTCCCAGCCGAACGCCTCGGACAGGCCATAGGCTGTTGCCAGCGGCAGGACAAAAGCCGCAAGGAACGACGCATTGAGCAGGCCGAGCGCGAAGAGGTGGGAAGCGAAGTTCCCTGCAAGCGGTTCGAGCGCGCGGGCGGCGTCTTCCGCCGAATCGACGACGACGCCTGCAGGATGCAGGATCGTGCCGGTGGCCAGAATAATGAAGAACGCGATGAACACGGTCATGAAAGAACCGGCGTAGACGTCGAACTTCGCGAAACGGTACTCGTCGATGCGCACGCCCTTGTCAACGACCGCCGACTGGAGATAGAACTGCATGTAGGGGGTGATCGTGGTCCCGACCATCGTGATGAAGAGCAGAAAATAATCACGGTCCAGCCTGATATGCGGCGTCACGATCTGTCTGGCGACGTCGGGCCAGGGAGGATTCGCCATGAAACCCGAGAACACATACGTAAGGTATACCAGGCTGATGGCGATCAGGAACCGCTCCACCTGCCTGAAATTCCCCTTTACGACGACAAGCCAGACCACGAAAGCAGAGACGGGAACGGATATATATTTGTTCAGCCCGAACAGTTCCATGCTCGCCGCAATACCGGCAAATTCTGCTATCGTGACCGTCAGGTTAGCGAAAACGAAGAGCGCCATGACGGCAAAGGTCACTTTCACCCCGAATTCTTCCCGGACCAGGTCGCCGAAGCCCTTGCCGGTCACCACGCCCATCCGCGCCGACATTTCCTGAATAACGGCAAGGGCGAAGGTGATGAGGACCAGCGCCCAGAGCAATCCGTATCCTTCGCGGGCGCCCACGATGGAATAGGTTGCGATGCCTCCTGCATCGTTGCCGGCGTTGCCTGCGATGAAGCCGGGGCCGATGACGCTCAGTAGCGCAATGAACCGGGCATGTCTTATGTTCTTGATGCGCTCAATAAAGGTCATGATCTTGCAATCCCGCTCGTGCCGGTTTCCCTCTGCGCTTTCCGGGCCAGGCTGTGCGGCTTTTCAGCACCGACAACGATCTTGAACAGGCTTTGGATATTCCAAGCAAATGAGCTACAATTTTCTTCGTTTTTTTCGGGACGCAGGCGGGAGAAGAAAGTCTACCACGTCGTCCACGGTCACGATCCCCCGCATGGCCAGGTTCTCGTCTACCACGGGCGCGGCAAGCAGGTTGTATTTCGAGATGAGCTCAGCCACGTCTTTTCGCTCGGCGTCGAGGGGCAGCGTCTTGACCGGTGTGGTCATGATCTCTTCAAGGCGGGTCTGCGGCGAAGCCAGGATCAGGTTCTTGAGCGAAATGACACCCAGGACATGCTCCTGGCCGTCCAGGATATACAGGTAATATATCGTCTCGACATTCGGGGCCTCGAGCCGGAGTTCCCTGACGGCCTCTTCAACGGTCATGTCCGGGGGAAATGCCAGGTATTCGGTGGTCATGAGTCCACCGGCTGAATCTTCCTCATGTTCGAGCAGTTCCTGCACGTCCTCTGCTTCTTCTTTCTCCATGAGGTTGATCAGTTCCTGGGCCTTCTTTTCGGGCAGGTCGCCAAGCACGTCAGCGGCCTCGTCGGGCGGCATACGCTCAAGGATGTCCGAGGCCCGCTCCTTGGACATATCATCTATGATGTCGGCCTGCACCTGGGGTTCCAGTTCATGCAGCGCCTCGGCCGCCGTGTCTACATCAAGACTGCCGAAGATCGCCGTCCGCTCCTTCTGGGACACCTCGCTGATGATCTGGGCCAGGTCGGCGGGATGCAGGCTTGCGACCTTCTGGCGCGATACGGTCAGGGTCAGCCGGTTCAGCTTCGGCTCGATCGTCTGGACGTAATGCCATGCAATAAGCTTGTGCTGCAGGTTCCGATGGAACAGGGCGAACAGCTTTTCTCCCCGTTTTTCAAGCCCAAGTCTGCGCAGCAGCCCCCGGAGCCCGATGTCTGCCGCAACAAGACAGAGCCTTCCCTTCACATCACTCAATTCCAGATCGTTGACGCGGACGAGCTTTGCTCCATTGATGTCGACGATTTGTTTATCGAGAAGATCCCGGCAGATGAGGATGTCGGTGGAAGCGATCGATGACGGGTTCAGGTTTTTTGCCACTGTCGTAACGGAGATCACGCGGCGGTTAAAGAGGTTGATACCATCCCAGGGAAGGACGTAGGTATGCTCGCCTGTGACTACAATGGCGGTGACGGCGGGAAAAGGTTCTCCCATACCCACGATGATATCTCTCAGTTTGCCGATCTCTTCGCCGGTCGGATCGAGCACAGGCTTCTTGTACACCTCGCTCACAAAGATTTCACCGGCAAAAAAGGGCATGAGAGCTCCCGTCATGAAGGGGCATTGAGAATGGAATGGTTATACCAGCGGTCAGGGGGTAAGTCAAGAAAAAATCCATCAAAAACAACAAAATATGATAGAATAGAACCACTTGTTCCACGCCGGCAACGAGTCGCCGATCCCGCGCCGGCAAGCCTTAAGAAAGCTCCATTCTATAAATCATTAAAATGTAAATATAAGAAAAATTAACATGTCTTATCAATGTTTTTCTGCTATAGTTTCCCTGTTTTGAGGGTCAGCACTCACCCAACCATCTTTGTAAGGAGATAGAGCGCATGTCGGAACAGACAATGAAAGATGTCAAAAAAGAAATCTACCTCATTATGCATAAAGCCCTGGAGATGGTGGAACTGACCGAAGACGGATTTACGAAGAACAAGCTCTCCTCTCTCGATCAGGCTGATGAGCTGTCCAGGGAGATCCATACAAAAGAGGACGCGCTCACAGCCGCTCTTTCGAAGCTGGCTTCGACCAACAGTGAGGCACGTGCTATTCTGGCTGTTCCATCTCACATTGAAAAGGTCGCGACCTGCATCAAGCGGATTACCGAGAACAGCCGGGCCCGGATCAAGGAGGGCATGCTTTTCAGCGACAAGGCAATACTCGAAACGGGCAAGCTCTTCACCAAGACCAAAGAGGTCCTGAAGAAAGCGGGGGAAGCCGCGGTAACCGGTTCAAAAACGACCATCCAGACAGTGGTCACCGAGAGCGATACGATCGAACGGATGGCGAACGAATTTGCGACGGCCCATGAGGACCGGCTGGTGACCGGCGAATGCTCACCAAAGGCTTCCTCTACCTACCTGTGCATCCTCTACGCTTTCGAGGACATGGGTGCGCACACCAAGGACGCAATAAAGAGACTTGCTGGCAATTAACCCGCACCTTCATTACAGGAGCCGTTGGAGCTCCCTGCAGCAAATGAAGGTTCCTATAAGCATCTGCGGGGAATCCCGATTCTTGAGGAAAGAACATAATCGTATCGTTCACATTCCCGGCGTCAAGCTCCGGGGAATGCGCTCACTCCAGAATTCACCACATCCCCGACCGTTCAGGTCGGGGATGTTTTTTTGCCGCTCTCACTCGCGTCACGAGAATAACCCATGCCGGACAATACAAAAGCTGAGGTCGGTTTGGCGCTTTCAGGCGGTGCAGCCCGGGGGATAGCCCATATCGCCGTCCTGGAAGTTCTGGAAAAGGACGATATCCCCATCCATTCCATAGCGGGGACGAGCGCGGGCAGCATCGTCGGGGCCCTCTATGCGGCGGGAATGCCCCTCCGTGAAATAAAACGCGTCCTCGTGAACGCAAAATGGAGAGATATCCTCTCCTTCACCCTCCCGAAGGTTGGGCTCATATCGAGCGAGGGCATTTACCGGTTCATGGAATCGGTGCTGCCGGTCAAGAAGTTCTCGTCGCTCAAGATCCCCTTTGCAGCGGTAGCAGCGGACCTGAAGACGGCAGAGAAAGTGGTGCTTGACAGCGGTTCTGTTGCCCGGGCCGTCCAGGCAAGCTGCAGCCTGCCGGTCATCTTCACTCCCACCGAGCTCAACGGGAAAGTACTGGTTGACGGTGGCGTTGCCAGCCAGATTCCGGTACGGACCGTCAGGGAAGAACTGGGCGCCCGCAAGGTGGTTGCCGTGAACGTGAATTACCGCGCGCTGGAAATGGAGGAATACGACTCCGTTATCAAGATAGCGACCCATCTGTCAATGCTGTGGGCATCAAGGAATGCGCGGGAAGAAGAAAAATCAGCGGATGTCGTGGTCCGGGTCGATGCGAGAGGGGTCTCGCTGTACGATCTTGGCAAGGCGGAAGAACTGATGAGGCGGGGGCGAAAAGCAGCTGAGGACCAGTTGGTCGGGATTAGAAAGCTGGCGGCGAGCTCCTGAAGCTGGGCAGTAATCAATAATTTAAAAAAACCCTCAGGCATCCCGTGCCTGAGGGTTCGCTGTTTAAAGACCAGGCGTGCTGAAATCAGTGTTTGAATACCCGTTGCCCGGTAAAGACCATCGTCACCTTCGGATTCGCTTCATTGCAGGCGGTAATCGAATCGAAATCACGGTCCGATCCTCCCGGTTGGACTATGGAGGAGATCCCCTCCTTCAGTCCGACATCGACGCCGTCCCGAAAGGGGAAGAACGCGTCCGAGACCATGACCGAACCGATCAGGCCGCCTTTTGCCTTCTTCGTGATTTCATCGATCTCCTTGAGCGCGCCCGTGTCACGTTTTCCCTGTCCGGCCTCAAGCTCATACTGTTTGTATGGTATGCCGTATTTCTTGAAGCACAACGCATCGGCATATTTGGTATACGCCTTGAAAATGGCGATCTCGGCAACGCCCACGCGGTCCTGTTCGCCGGTACCGATGCCGACGGTCACGCCGTCCTTCACGTAAATGACCGAATTCGATGTGATCCCCTGCTCCACGTTCCATCCGAAGAGCATGTCATCGTATTCCTTGTCTGTCGGCTTACGCTCGATCCGGTACTCCTTGCCTTTGTAAGTCGTTCTTGCTTCCTGAAAATCCTCTTTCCCCCGGATCGCGTTCTTCTGGGACTGCTGAACGATGAGCCCGCCGTCAATGAGGGCTTTAAACTCTACATAACTCATGTCGCGATATTTGGCAAGATCACTGATCTTTTCCAGCCTGATGATGCGCAGGTTCTTGCGTTTTGACAGGATCTCGACGGCACCCACTTCGAAATCCGGCGCTGCAACAACTTCCAGATAGTTTGAATTGGCCAGCTCGGCCGCCTGGCGGTCCAGGGGACGGTTGACGACAAGACAGCCGCCGAATGCCGCGATCCTGTCAGCCATGTTCGCCCGGTCATACGCCTCGAAAACGGACTTTCCGTACGCTACGCCGCTGGGGTTGTTGTGCTTCATGATCGCCGCGGCAGGACGATCCATCAGGAACTTCAGGATATTGAGCGCGTTGTCCAGGTCCGTAAAATTGGTCTTGCCGGGATGCTTTCCGGCCTGGAGCATCTGCTCTTCGGTGATCGCGCTCACGAGGCCATTGCCCGGCTCGATGAACTTTGCTCCAGCAAGCACCAGGTTGCCGCTGACCAGCTGATACATTGCCGCCTGCTGATCCGGATTCTCTCCGTACCGCAAACCCTTCTCGATGAGTTCACCCGCGCCCTCGTCCAGCTTCCAGGACCGTTTCCGGTAAAGGAGCTTCTGGTCGCCGAAGGAGATGGTCATCTCCGGGGGAAAATTATCAGCCATGATGGTCTTGTACATTTTTTTGATATCCGACATGGAACCTCCAGAATTGATGAATATGTTTGCAGTTCGGAGTTGATAGCTCGGAGAAGAACAGCGCTCGTCTTGAACTACGAACGGTGAACTACAACTGATTTAAACTTTATCAAGTTCCTTCCGGCCCAGCAGGCCTGAAGGCCGGATCAGAAGCGTGACAATAAGGACCACAAAAGCGAAGGCGTCCTTGTAAACGCTCGAGATATAGCTCGCCCCGAAGTTTTCGATCAAGCCGAGCATGAAACCACCCAGCATTGCGCCGGGAATGCTCCCGATGCCGCCCAACACCGCCGCTGTAAAGGCCTTGATCCCTGCCAGATAGCCCATGAAAAAATGGACCACCCCGTAGTAGAGGGTCACCATGACCCCTGCAACTGCGGCAAGCCCCGAACCGATCATGAATGTAACAGAAATGACCTGGTTGATATTGATCCCGACGAGACCTGCCATCATCCGGTCCTGGGAAGTTGCGCGCATGGCTTTTCCCAGCCTGGTCCGGGAAACAAAAAGATGCAGCACAATCATGATCAGGATCGATGAACTCAGGATGAAGATCTGGGCCGGAGACACGTTCGCATCGAAGATGATCACGCCCTCAGAGGGGAGCTGAGGCGGCAGATTCTTATACTCCTTGCCCTGTGACAACATAATGAAGTTCTGGAGGATGATGGACATGCCCACGGCACTGATGAGCGGCGCCAGTTTGGTTGCGTTGCGAAGGGGCCGGTAGGCAACACGTTCGATGGCGGCGCCGTAGAGGGAACAGAACGCTATGGAGATGAGCACGGTGATGAGAAGGGAAAGCGATAAACTGAAGGCGGGCAGCCCCAGGGCGGTGAGCATACCGAAGATAATGATGCCCAGATAAGCTCCGAGCATATAGACCTCGCCGTGGGCAAAGTTTATGAGCTGAAGGATGCCGTAGACCATCGTATACCCAAGTGCGATCAGGGCATAGACGGCTCCGAGGGCCAGACCGTTTATAAGCTGTTGTGTGAACATGTCAAATACAACCGATCAGGACGCATATGAACGCAGAAAAAGCCGGATAAAAAAATCAAAGTCTTAATTATTAATCAGCGCATATCCGCGTTAATCCGTTGTCCAATGTTTTTGACTCTACTGCACTTCCACGAACTTGCCGTCCCTCACCTGCCACATGACGTAGGGCGCCTTCGAAACGTCCCCGTTCTTGTCAAAGGATGTTTCCCCGAAGGCTCCATGGAAAGTGTTCTTTGAAATAAACTCCGCCACCTTCGTGCCGTCCGTACTGCCCGTCTGCCCGATGGCCGTCAGTATAATGTTCGCGGCGTCGTAGGCATAGATCGAATAGGGCCCCGGAGCGCCGTATTTCCTGGTGTATTTTTCGTTGAACGATTTTGAGGTTGGCAATCCCGAGGGGTCCTTGCCAAAAGTCACATAGGTTCCTTCGGCGGCTTTACCGGCAATGCCGATGAAGGTCGGATCATACACGCCGTCCCCAGTGATCATGGGGATGCGCATGCCTACTTCTTTTGCCTGGCGTACCAGTCTGCCGGCTTCGGGATAGACGCCGCCGAAGAAATAGACCTCCGGCTTCTTTTGCTTGATCGCGGTCAATATTGCCTTGTAGTCAGGGTCTCTGGTCTGGATCCCGTCGTAGAAGACGACCTCCACTTTGCCTTCGATGGACTTCTTGAAATAGTCGGCAAGACCCTGACCGTAGGTCGTCTTGTCATGGATGACCGCCACGCGCTTCGGTTTCAGCCTCTTCAAGATGAAGTCGGCGGCGACGCCGCCCTGCTGGTCGTCAGTCCCGCATACGCGGAAGATGTTTTTGAATCCCTGTTTGGTGAGACGAGGGTTGGTCGAGGCGGGACTGATCGCGACGATATTCGCCGCATGGTAATAGGTCGAAGCGTTGATCGAGCAGTTCGAATTCCAGTGCCCGACCACCGCGTGCACTTTCTGGTTGACGAATTTGTTCGCGACAGAGACTGCCTGTTTGGGGTCGGCCTGATCATCGCCGGGAAAGAGGACGATCTTTTCCCCCAGGAGGCCGCCTTTGTCGTTCCACTCGGCAACTGCCAGTTCCACCCCGTTCCTCAGGTCGATCCCCATCTTGCTCTGATCGCCCGTCATGGGGCCTGCAGCGCCGATCCTGATCACGTTGTCGTCTTGCTGGGAGCAAGCCGCCAGCAGCACCATAACAAGCAACGATAGAATTCTGTTCATGCTTCCCCCTGTATTCTTTGTGCTGCCTTAGCAAGTTCAGCGGACGCCTCTTTGATATCGGGCGCAGAAAGAATTGCTGATATGACCGCGACGCCGTCAGCTCCGGCTGCCATCACGTCGCTGACATTTCCGCGATTGATTCCACCGATAGCGAGGATCGGTATTGAAAGGCACTTTCGAATCAGCCCCACTTTTTCAACACCCTGCAACGCCCCGGCATCCTTGGTCGTCGTCGGGAATACGGGCCCGAAGCCGACGTAGTCGGCGCCATGGTACTGCGCTTCACATGCCTGTTCCTGGCTATGGGTTGATATCCCGATAATCTTTTCGCTGCCCAGCACTTTTCTCGCTATGTCAATCGGAAGGTCGTCCTGCCCCAGGTGGACTCCGTCCGCTCCTGCAGCAAGGGCTATATCGGGATGATCATTAACGATGAACAAGACGCCGGATTCCCTCGCCAGGATCGCGAGACGCAAAGCTACATCATAGGTATGCCTGCGATCTGCTTTTTTATTGCGGTACTGAAAAAACCGGACGCCCGCGGCAATTGCCGAGCTCATTGCTGATTCTGCCGGGACGCGAAGCAGATCTTCATCGAGAATCAGACAAAGTCCTTTGATATTATTTCGGCGGATTGTACCGCTCCATGAATTTCGTCGAAATGTTTCCGGCTTGAAAGTCAGCATCTGCAAGGATTTTCTTATGCATGGGTATGGTCGTTTTTACACCTTCGATAATGAATTCGTCCAGAGCCCGCAGCATGCGCATAATGGCTTCTTCACGGGTAGAGGCGTGAACGATAAGTTTAGCGATCATGGAATCGTAGTAGGGCGGGATCACGTATTGAGTGTACGCGGCCGTTTCCACGCGGATTCCCAGTCCTCCCGGCGGATTAAAGGCAGTTATGGTCCCTGGCGACGGGGTAAACTTTTCCGGATCCTCGGCATTGATCCGGCATTCGATGCTGTGCCCCTTGACGTCGATGTCCGCCTGTCTAAACGATAGGGATTCCCCTGCTGCGACACGGATCTGTTCCTTTACTAGGTCGATTCCTGTCACCATTTCGGTGACCGGATGCTCCACCTGGATCCTGGTGTTCATTTCCATGAAATAAAACTTGCGGTCTTCGTCCATCAGGAATTCGATGGTTCCGGCATTGCGGTACCGGACTGTCTTTGCAATCGCAACAGCCATCTCTCCCATTTGTTTCCGCAGGGCCTTATCAACGGTGACCGACGGGGCCTCTTCGATCAGCTTCTGGTGCCTGCGCTGGATGGAACATTCCCGTTCGCCGAGATAGACGGCATTGCCTTTATCGTCGGCCATAAGCTGGATTTCTATGTGCCTGGGTTGAGTGATGTACTTTTCGATGTACACGTCGGCATTGCTGAACGCGGCCAATGCTTCGGCCTGTGCCATGACAAAGGCGTTCGCGAAATCCGCTTCTTCCATGACAACGCGCATGCCTTTCCCGCCGCCCCCTGCCGCCGCTTTCACGATGACCGGAAAGCCCAGTTCCCGGGCAATCTCAATGGCGCTGCTCTCCTCGGTCACGACGCCGTTGCTGCCGGGCAGGACCGGGACGCCTGCTTTCAATGCCGTTTCCCGCGCCTTGGCCTTGTCACCCATCAGTTTGATGCTGTCCGGACTGGGACCGATGAACCGGATGCCCGTTGAGTTGCAGACCTCGGCAAAGCTGGAATTCTCGGCAAGAAAACCATATCCGGGATGAATGGCCTCGGCATCGGTGATCTCGGCTGCGCTGATGATGCTCGGAACATGCAGATAGCTGTCGGAACTTTTCGGCGGTCCGATGCACACGCTCTCGTCGGCGAAGCGAACGTGAAGCGAATTGGCGTCCGCTGTGGAGTGGACGGCAACAGTCTTGATGCCCATCTCCTTGCAGGCGCGGATCACACGGAGTGCGATCTCACCGCGGTTGGCAATCAGTATTTTCTTAAACACGCAACCACCTCGTAGGTATTGTCGAACTTGTTGTTCAATAAAAGCGCATTGAAGCTTCCTACAGTCCAGTTGAAGCGGGACTGGGAATGTAAATATAATCGTATTCGCTCGCTTACCCCGCTACAAGCTGGGGGATTGCGCTCACTCCAGAATTCAGCGTCAGGCCGGTTCGATCACAAACAGAGGCTGTCCATATTCGACAGGATGTCCGTTGTCGACAAGAATCTGAACGATTTTCCCCGTGCTCTCCGATTCGATCTCGTTCATCAGCTTCATGGCCTCGATGATGCACAGCACTTGCCCCTTCTTCACCGTGTCCCCGACCTCTACATAGGACGGTTTGTCGGGAGAGCTGGAGCGGTAGAACGTGCCGACGATCGGCGAGGTAACTTTAATCTGGGTTGATTTTGCAGGCTCCGAAGGCCTTTCCGCCGGGGCTGACGGAGCATGCGCTTCTGACACGGCAGGAGCGACAATTGCCGCAGGTGGATATTCCATGCGCGGCATCGAGGGATGGAATGCCACATCTCCGCCCTTCCTCAGCCTCACCTTTACCCCGGAACGCTCGATCTCGACTTCCGAGATGTCCGTATCTTTCAACATCTCTATCAGTTCCTTGAGCTCTTTCAGGTTCATGTTTACTCCTTTTTTCTGGTTGCCTGGTAATCTAAAACGTTTACTTTTTGACCCGCTCAATAAAAGTCCCGGTGCGCGTGTCGACTTTGATAACATCACCTTCGTTCAAATAGAAGGGAACTTTTACCGTTGCGCCCGTCTCGAGCGTCGCAGGCTTTGACCCGCCTGATGCCGTGTCACCGCGTACGCCCGGGTCTGTTCTCGCAATGGCGAGTTCAACGAACATCGGCAACTCGATATTGATCGGCTGTCCCTTGTGATACAGCACCTTGATCTCCATGCTCTCCTTGAGATAGCTGATGCTATCGCCAAGCTGCTTCTCGCTCAGAGACACCTGTTCGTAGCTGCTCGTGTCCATGAAGACGCGATCCTTATCTGCCGCATAAAGATACTGCATGTTCTTTTCTTCCAGGTCGGGAACATCGACTTTTTCACCCGCGCGGAACGTTTTATCGGTCACATTTCCCGATTTAAGACTCTTGAACTTGGTCCTGACGAACGCTCCGCCCTTGCCGGGCTTCACATGCTGGAACTCGACGATGACATACGGCTCACCGTCGATTTCGATCTTCAATCCATTTCTGAACTCTGTCGTTGATACCGGCACTTGCTGCTACCTCCCTTTCGTTTTGCTGAACTCGAAATATCTCGGAGCCCTTTTTTAAAAGAACGCCCAAAACCAGAATGGCCGGAGACTACATACGCGTCTCTTCCTGACTGTTACAAAAGCTTCAATCCATCAAGCGCACGCGGCAGGGAGGTCAACACTTTTGCGCCGTTCCCGGAAACCAAGACCATATCTTCGATGCGGACGCCGCCCCATCCAGGAATATAGACACCGGGCTCGACGGTGAATACCATGTCCTGCGCGACTGTATCTTTTGACAGCGGTGAAAGGGACGGCGCTTCATGCACCATAAGCCCGATGCCATGACCGGTCCCATGCCCGAAACGGTCTCCCTGTCCGGCCCGCTTGATGATGTTCCGTGCAGCGGCATCCACCGCTTTGCACGCAATTCCCGGACGGACATTTTTTATTGCCGCGGTCTGAGCAGCGAGGACCAGGCCGTGGATCTCCCGCTGCCGTTCCGTCGGCCGCCCTATGCAGTAGGTCCTCGTGATATCCGAAAAGTATCCCCCCGCCTCGGCTCCAAAATCAAAGGTCACGAGATCGCCTTGCCCGATGCGACGATTCGTGGTGGATGCATGGGGCATGGCGCCGTTCCTTCCGGAGGCGACGATCGTGTCAAAAGCAGCCTTTCGTGCGCCTTTTTCCCGCATCAGGATCTCAAGCATCAGGGCAAGATCGCACTCGCGGGCCCCGGGCCGGATGTACTTTTTCATTTCCCGGAAGGACTCTTCAGCGCGCCGCACCGCTTCCCGGATATGCTTGAGCTCCTGCACATCCTTCCGCTGCCTCAGTTCACCGACTAGGTCGCGGTGTCCTTTCAGGCTCAGGCCCTCTTTTTTCAATCTCTTCAAGACTTCGAGCGTCAGGGAAGATTCATCGAACCAGACCGTGTCAACGGAATAGGCTTCCGCAGTTTCCTGCAAGGCTGCTGCAAAATCCTTTTTCTGGATATGGACCGTGATGCCTGCAGTTTTTTCCCGGGCTGCCTGGAGTTTATAACGAAAATCAGTGATAAGACTGGGTTTCCGGCGGCCCGCCAAAAGGACAGAACCTGCCGAACCGGTGAAACCGGTAAGATACCGCACATTCTCGCGTTTGGTTACGAGAAGGGCGCTCACGCCCTCCTGTTGCATGACCTGTTTGAGCCGGATCGCACGGCTATGCTCGCTTCGCACGCTCATTTTTTCCTGCCGTCCCCGGCCTGTCCGACGGCGGCCCGGAGCGCAAGAAGATAACTGTCCGGACCGAACCCTGCTATCTGCCCGACAGCAACGCCGGAGATGTACGAATGTTTCCTGAACTCTTCACGCCGATAAATGTTGGAGATATGCGTCTCGACGGTCGGGATGCCCGTAGATGAGATGGCATCACGAAGGGCCACGCTGGTATGGGTATAGGCACCGGGATTGATCACGATCGCATCGAAAACTCCCATCGCCTCCTGGATCTTTTGCACCATTTCTCCTTCGTGATTGGACTGAAAAAAAGAAACGTCGACGCCGAGTTCCTGGCCAAGCTCCCTCATCTTGCTGTTGATATCATCCAGCGTGAAGTTGCCGTAGATTTCGGGTTCCCGTTTGCCCAGAAGGTTCAGGTTTGGTCCGTGCACGACCAGGATTTTCATGCTTCCCCCATAGAAAATAAAAAACTGCCTGAGGCAGTTTCCAGAACAAGAGCGGGCGGGTCCGTTATGCCCGTATTAAAACTCTTTTAACAATTTCGGAACTGACATACGAAGCAGGAATCGCCCCTTGCCGAAATTACCGTCCGGATTGATGATCAGAACAAAAAAGTACTCTTCATTCAGCCGTCGCAGCATGATCATTGCCTTCTCTGCTATAACGGTCACTTCCCGGGTCGTTCCCAGCTGCGCGGCTTGGGAGCCTTTTTCGATCTCCTTCAGAAGGGAGGAAAATTCAACCGTCATGGATTGGAGGTCCGTTTCCTTATTCACGGAGTATTCTTCGACCGGGATTCCGTCCAGTCCCACGATCAGGGCGCCGAGAGCTCCTTCGGTGCCGTGCACGACTTCCTTCAGGATGTCGGAAAAGGGCATTTAATTCTCCTTGATGATGTTCTTAAGCCAGCTTTCCAAGCGGTCGACCGTCTCTTTTTTGCGGGCATCGGACGGTTTCTTGGAAACGGAAAGTTCCCGTTCCGGAGGCCCGGAATTCATAGCCTGCTTTTTCTCGGACAGGCCCTGCCGGGGAAGGGCATCGGGAGGAACATACTCTCGCGGCTCGAAGCCGATGTCGAAAGGTTTTGGCTGCCGCCGAGGTCTGGCCGATTTCTCTTCCGTCGGAGCGGGAGCTGCTATGCTCGCCGGTAATTCCCAGTCATCAAGGCGAGGCTGCGCCGCGTTGATGGCAGGAATGAACGCTCCCGAATCAGGAACCTTTTCGGTTTCCGGCATCGCTGCCGGCGCGCTTTCGGCCCCGGATTCGCTCAATGCAGCGGTGTCGGCACCAGCCTCCTGCCCGGCTGCTGCTGCCATTGCGCGCACGTTTATCAGCTTGTCCTTCAGCCCCTGGCTGTTCGGTTTGTCCACGAGCATCCGCTCATAGATGTCGACGGCCTTTTCAAAGAATCCTTGTGAAATATAGAGTTCGGCAAGGGTGTCGGTGGTAAAATCATCGGCCTTCTTTTCCGGCTCTTCAATGATCTCGGCGGAAATAGCATCCGCATCGTCTGCCTGGGTCGGCGCATCTCCTTCGTGTCCCGCGAGAGGCACGTTCAATTCAAAGAGCGGATCAGCCATCCGTTCATGACCGGCGGAAGCTTCCTGAACCGCAAAGGGCTCTTCAAGGGCGAAGGGATTTTGTTCCTCCTGCTGCCCGGACGGGAGGACCTCGTCCTCCAGCGTGAACGGAGCATCCAGGGCGTCGCCTGCTGCGCCATCCCGCTCTTCGGCGAGAACAGGTTCGGAAAGAGAAAAGGGAGCGTTCGCGGAAGCATTTTCCGAAGTATGTTCCCGATCGTCGGAAAAGATCGTAGCCTGCGCCGTTTCATCCAGGAAATCAAAATCACCGGCCGCTGGTTTTTGTACCTTCTCCGGTCGCTGGGAGGATATAACCTCGTCAAGCGGTTCGACGACCAGGACATCTTCCGGCTCTTCCTCGGCAGCCGCCATTGGTTGAAGAGGCTTTGCAGGATTTTGCGCGACCGGAGCGGACCGGGGCTGCGGAGACGCTGGAGGGGGCTTTTCCTTCTGCGTCTCCGGCGCCGAACCTGCCGCTGCTTTCGGCAGTGCCAGATGCTTTGTGATGTCATGGCCTGCTTCCGCTTCAGCGATCAGCATCGTCGTTTCCGAATCCTTCGGATTGAGCGACAATACTATCCTGTACTGCTTTAATGCATCCGCCGGCCTGCTCTGGAGGGCATAGAGGTCGCCCAGTTTCCTCTGGGCCATCAGATTGTCGGGTATTGCCTTGACAACCTCCTCGAATTCCTTCTGGGCTGCGGGCAGATCCCCCTTTTCAATCAATAGCTTGCCTAAAAAAGACCGGGCGGTAATATAGCCCGGATTATTCCTCAAGCCCTCGGTAAGTACATGGATAGCCATCTCCACGTCCCCTGATTTTTTATACTCTTCTGCAAGTGGCACGAAGAGCTTCGATCGGGGGTCCTTGGCAATACGCTCCGTCAACTTCGTTATTTCGGAGGTCTCTTTATCCATGGAATTTGTTTTTCAAATCAAATTGATGCAAAAAATTTTACCAAAAACCGAGGATGAAAGTCAAGGTAAAAACCCTTATTTTTTCTTGAGTTCTATGACTTTGTCCATGATCCGGGAAGCAATCTCTGCCTTCGTCATAACCGGAAGTTCCGTTCTTGCCCCTGCCCGGTCTAACATGATCACGCTGTTCGTATCAGTACCGAAACCGGCACCCTGTTTTAGCACATCGTTCGCAACGATCAGATCAAGGTTCTTGTCTTTCAGCTTTTTTACGGCGTTCGCCAGCAAATCATCAGTTTCCGCTGCGAATCCCACGACAAAACGCCGGCCTGGTTGCTTGCTGACCGTTGTCAGAATATCCTCTGTACGCTCCAGTTCGATGGATGTCGGGGCTTCCTGTTTTTTTATTTTCCTGGGAAATGTCTGGACCGGCTTGAAATCGGAAACGGCAGCAGCCATGATCAGGATATCGGCTGAGGGGAGCTGCTCAAGAACCGCTCGGCTCATGTCAGCAGCAGTCAGCACTTTGATGATGCAGGCGGTCTTCGGTGGATCGAGCTCCGCAGGCCCCGCGATCAGCATGACCCTGGCTCCTCGCGCCGCTGCTGCAGCGGCAAGCGCAAATCCCATCCTTCCAGTCGAGGGATTGCTGATAAAACGAACAGCGTCGATCGGCTCGCGCGTAGGACCTGCTGTGACAAGCACAGTAGAGCCTGTAAGCTCGCCTGACGGAAGAGCGGCGGTCAGGGTCTCCAGGATACGGTCAGGGTCCGCAAGCCTGCCCTGGCCGACCGTTCCGCATGCCAACTCTCCGGTTCCGGGTTCAACGAACAACACGCCCGTTCCCTTCAGGAACGCAATATTTTTCCTTACCACGGGGTTCCGATACATCCTGTCGTTCATGGCGGGCGCCATGACCAGCGGACAATCAAGCGCAAGCAAGGCGGTGGTCAGGGTATCGTCAGCGATTCCGGAAGCGATCTTTCCGATGATATTTGCAGTGGCGGGGGCAACAAGCGCGATATCGATGCCATCGGTGATATCGATATGGCCGATACCCGGCTGTTCCCAGTCCTGGAATTCGACGCCGGGAACAGGCTGCCTGCTCAAGGTCTCAAACGTAAGACGGGAAACGAATCGGGCCGCATTCTTCGTCATCACCACCCTGACGTCAGCGCCCCGGTCCTGAAGGCGGCGCAGAATATCCACCGCCTTGTAAGCCGCGATGCTGCCGGTCACGCCCAACAGGACCCGTTTCCCCTCGAGTGCGTTCCTGCCCACGATCTCTACTCTCCCTGTTCGTCCGACTCCCCGGCGTCTCCAGGCTCTTCCGTCTCGCCCTCAACGGCTTCCCCGTCAGGCTCTACGGACAAGGCCTCTTCGGAGCCCTCCTCGGTCTGCGATTCCGAAAGATAGGCGCTCAGTTCCTTGCGGATCTCTTCTTCCTTGGCCGACAGCTGCTCTTCCAGCTTTGCCCGCTCCTCGCGTTTCCGGAATTCCTCCTTCGCTTTCTTGGCTTCTTCGCCGACGATGATCTTGAACTTGCCGATCAGGGTCTCCTCGAGGGCGATCGTGGTGTCCTTAATGGACTTCGAGGACACCAGCATCGGCGCTCCCGATGATAATTGGCGCACCCGCTGCGATGCGATGTGCACCAGTCGGAATTTCGTGTCCGCCATCTTGTCGGTCAGTTGGATCGGAAGGGAGATTATGTCCTCAGCTTGCGGTTGTTGCATGGTTCACCTCCTGGTATTTTTAAATGAGCTATGAAAGCAACCCCTTCATCCATGAGGGGTCGATCAATCTTGTGCGGCAGCGTTCTGAAATAATGACCGAACGGATTTCCACGAGTGCCCGTTCGAAGTCCCGGTTCACGATCACATAGTCGTACAATGTATAATCTCGCATCTCGTCGCGGGCCCGTTGCATGCGTTTCCGGATCTCGCTCTCATGGTCCGACTTGCGATTGCGAAGCCGTTCCTCGAGGATCTCCAGTGACGGCGGCATGATGAAGATGAAGACTGCTTTGCCATCATATTTTTCCCTTATCTGCTTCGCGCCCTGGGTGTCGATATCGAGAATTACATCAATACCTTCGTTCCTCATACCGTCCAGGACGCGCCGGGACGTCCCATAGAAATTGGAATGGACCTGCGCCCATTCTGCAAAGTCGCCTGCCTTAATCATTTCCTGGAACCGCTCGGTCGTGACATAATAGTAGTCCCTGCCGTCGGTCTCGCCGGGGCGGGGACTTCTCGTAGTATATGAGATCGAGTGCCGGAGGTTCTCCAAATCATCCGTGAGCGCGCGGCAGAGCGTGGTCTTGCCTGCACCGGACGGTGCAGAAACCACGAATAACAGTCCTTCCCTTCTTTTCATGCGTCCCCCTGACCTGAAAATCTCTGCATAAGGGTCTCGACCTGCACGGCCGACAGGATCACATGGTCGCTGTCGGTGATAATGATAGCCCTCGTTTTTCTTCCCTGGGTGGCGTCGAGGAGCCTCTTTCGTTCGCGGGCCTCGTCCTTCAGACGACGCATCGGCGCCGATTCGGGCGAAAGCACCGCCACCACTTTCGAGGACATCACCATGTTCCCGTACCCTATGTTCACGAGCTGTTTTATCATAGATCTGTGTCTCAGGCTACTCGATGTTCTGGACCTGTTCCCTGATCTTTTCCAGCTCAGATTTCATATCAACGATATGATGGGCAATTTGAGCGTTCATGGCCTTCGATGCGATCGTATTTGCCTCCCGTCCCATCTCCTGCAGCAGGAAATCCAGCTTCCTGCCGACCGGTTCAGACATCTGGTTCGAGATCAGGGCACGGAACTGTTCCAGGTGACTGCCGAGGCGGGTTATCTCCTCGGTTACATCGGTCCGTTCTGCGAGGATCGCGATCTCCTGCGCCAGCCGTACCGGATCGGGCTGCTCGGCCAGGAGCCTGCTCAACGTTTCTGCCATCCGTTTGCGGGCCTGCTCCACGCTTGCCGGCGACAACGTGTTGACCGCCTGCATCAGCCCTTCAATGATACCGAGCCGCCTTGCCATGTCCCTAACCAGGGTTTTCCCCTCGGCGGCTCGCATGCCGTCCAGTTCGGTGATAGCGTCGCGAAGGCCGTCCGAGACGGCAAGCCACATAACCTCGATATCCTCTTTCTCCTCTGTCACGCCGATCATGCCGGGGAACCCGGCAACCATCGCCAGATCCGGCTCGCCGGCAAGCCCGAACTGTTGTTTTATCTGTCGCAGCACATCGAGATAGCGCCCGATCATGAGGTCGTCGGCAAAGATCCTTCCCCCCGACTCCCGTTCTCCGTTCCGGGTCAAAAAGACATCGAATCGCCCGCGTGAGCACCGCTCCTGCACGGCCTTTTTGATCCTCGGCTCCAGCGAGGCGAAGGACCGCGGCGCCTTGACCTGAACGTCGATGTAGCGATTGTTCACGGACCGGATCTCAAGCGTGATATGTATGCCGCCCGCTTCGAATTCCTTCCGGCCGTATCCTGTCATGCTTCTTATCACGAAAGCTCCTTGATACCGGGACAAAAGGTTCCGGCCCTCACTCTTCATTCCACGGCTGTCGGTTCGAAATGAAACTCACGTATATAGGCACCGAACAGGAAGTTG
>Ga0154473_1117_pt2 | contig 18981 bp, 20 predicted proteins | sample RifGroC2_FD_115952 | JGI IMG/M metagenome (GOLD analysis project Ga0154473, IMG submission 115952) | Nitrospirae bacterium GWC2_57_9 | reverse complement strand
TTTCTGCGCTGTCAATTGAGCGGGAAATCAGTGCAAAGTGCAAAGTGCAAAATATAAATTGAAAAGTGCCGGTTCCGAGAAATCAATGCAAAGTGCTATACTGGTACGGGTTGCTTTAATTGGGTAAGGGCGCCGTCTGGAGAGCTGTATTGACGTTCAATAATTTTGCACTTTGCAATTTGCACTTTGCACTTGTTTTTAATCATATCCATTTTTTTCGTTTGAAGTAGAACAGCATGATACCGGCGATGACGGCCATGAGCCCGAGCACAGCCGGATACCCGTAGCGCCAGTCGAGTTCGGGCATGTCCTTGAAGTTCATGCCGTACAGCCCGGCGACGAAGGTGAGCGGCATGAAGATGGTCGCGATGACGGTCAGCACCTTCATCACCTCGTTCAGCCGGTTGCTGACGCTCGAAAGGTACATGTCCAGCATGCCCGAGATCATCTCCCGGTAGATGTCGATGCTGTCGATGACGTGAATGACGTGATCGTAGACGTCGCGAACATAGGGGACCGTCGTTTCCCGGACCAGGGAAGATTCCTGTTTTCCCAATGAGCTCACCACCTCGCGCAGCGGCCAGACCGCATTGTGCAGGAAGATCAGCTCCCGCTTGAGCTGGTAGATCTTATGCACTGTCTTCTGGGTGGGGTTCTCGATCAGCTCCGTCTCGAGCAATTCGATCCGGTCCCCGAGCTTTTCCAGGATCACGAAATAGTTGTCCACGATCGCGTCGATCAGGGAGTAGGCGAGATAATCGGGGCCTGTTTTCCGGATGCGCCCCTTGCCGCTCCGGATCCTGTCCCGGATGATATTGAACACATCGCCTTCAAGGCCTTCCTGGAAGGAAAGGACGAAATTCGCGCCGAGAACGATGCTTACCTGCTCGGTCTGGATCTCCCCGTTCCTGCCGGCCAGGAGCATCTTGAGGACGATGTAGAGATACTCGCCGTAGTCCTCGAGCTTCGGCCTCTGGTCCGTGTTCATGATGTCTTCCATGACCAGCCGGTGCAGGCCGAAGCACTCCCCGAAGCGCTCGAGGATGGCTGCGTCATGCACGCCGTCCACATTGATCCAGGTGGTAGTGGGTTTGTTCCTGTAGGGGATGCAGGCGGCGACCGAAGCGAGGTCCTCTTCGGTCACGTTTTGCTCGTCATAGTCGATGACGTGGATCGAGACCTTCTCGTCCTTCCTCTCCCCGGTATACACCAGGGACCCGGAAGGCAGTCCTGCTTTCTTCGTTCTTTTTCTGTTCAATCTGGACATGGGCGGGCGAGGGGTGTTAATAGAACTCCTTGAGCGTGGCCTGGATTCGGGCAGGGTCAAACCCCTGATGGACGAGCGGTTTCTCCGCGATCATCGGGATCTGCTCTTCATAAGTCCGCCGGGGATTGCGGTAAATGACGCCGATGGGTATCTTGTCTCCCCACTCGAGCGCTTTGGCAAATGCGGCCGCGCGGTCCCCGGGATCGTGGTCCGGACCGACCTGATAGACCCGCTGGCGGTACCATTCGTAGGTGTTGACGCGGTTAAAAGTGACGCAGGGCTGGAGGATGTCGACGAGGGCGAAGCCTTTGTGGTTCATTGCCTGCTTCATCATTTCCTTGAGATGAACGGCATCGCCGGCAAAGGAACGGGCCGCGAAACTGCAGTCGAGGGCCACGGCGAACGCCATGGGGTTGAATTGCTCCGACAGGACTCCCAGGGGGGCGTTCTTGGCTATCGTGCCCTCGCTGGTCGTCGGAGAAGGCTGTCCCTTGGTCAGCGCGTAGATCTGATTGTCATGGACGAAGAGCTTGATGTTCACATTTTTCCGCATGGCCGCCATCAGATGGGCTCCGCCCTCGCCGTAGCAGTCGCCGTCCCCGGTCGTCACGATCACCGGCAGGGTATTGTTGGCAAGCCTGATCGCCGTTGCAACCGGAAGTGTCCGGCCGTGGAGGCCGTTGAAGGTGTTGCACTTCGTGTAATGGGGAAGCTTCGCGGCCTGGCCGATGCCCGAGACCACGATGATCTGATGGGGTTCGAGGCCGAGTTCGACCATGGTTTCCTTGAAGGTCTTCAGGATCGGGAAATTCCCGCACCCCGGGCACCAGGCAGGGACTTGACCGCGATAATCTTCGAGAGTCGACATGGAAACCTCAATGAAATGCAGTGCAAAAATTTTGTTTCACCACAGAGGGCACAGCGAAAATTCGGGGTTCAGCCTTTCGAATCTCGCACGTAACCCGGAGCGACCCTACACTCGGCACTCTCGTAACGCCGGGTGCATGCGAATTCTTGGACACCCGTCTTGGCCTCTTGCACCATGCGACCCAAAATAAAGTCCAAATCTTTATCTCACACGAAGCCACTAAGCCACGAAGAACGTCTTGAACTTTCCGATGATTTTGTACCCCTTCGTGTCTTCGTGGCTTCGTGTGATAAACAGGCATTGGTTTTAATTCGAACGCAGCTGAACCTTTTACTCCAATTACTCCAAGTTGTATAAAGAAGCGCTACTTTTTAATCTTCGCTTCAATCTCTCTCACCAATTCTTCCAGCAAAAACGGCCTGCCATCGTATTTCCTGATGTTCCCGGAAAACTCATACCCCGTCTCGGCCTTCACAAGCCTCTCGAACTGGCCGGTGGCATTCTGCTCCACGCAGATGGTCTTTTTTGCCTGGTTCAGATACTGCAGGTAATCGAACCGCAGGATATCCGGCAACGGGTAAACTTCGCTGAAATGCAGCATTGCAATAGACCGCGACTTCGACAATGCATCCACCGCCTCCTTCATGATCCCGTACAGCGATCCCCATCCTGCCAGCACTACTTCCGGAGACGGCGAGCCATAGACAAAGGGAGACGCGATCTCCCGCCTGATCGCGGGCAGTTTCCGGTGCAGCCGTTTCTGCACCATCCTGACCCGGGTGGGGGCGTCTTCGATGATATGCCCGTCTTCATCATGTTCATCGCTGTCGGTCACGACCACATGCTTGGCATCGCCGGGAACCGCCAGCGGCGAGACCCCGCTTTCGGTAAAGGCGTGGCGTTTGTATTCGGAAAGGCGGCTGAAGGCCTCTCCCCGCAGCCGGTAATCGGTGTAGAGGATCCTGTCCGCATCGATGCCGTCAAGGGTCCAGGTGCTGTCGGCCAGGTAGGTGTCGAAGAGCACGAAGGCCGGTATCTGGTACTTCTCCGCGATATCGAATGCCTTGTTCACGGCGTGAAAAGCCTGCTTGGGGCTGCCCGGTGCGAAGATCACCCGCGGGAATTCGCCGTGGCCCGCCGAGATCAGAAATTGCAGTTCTCCCTGCTCTGTGCGGGTTGGAAAACCTGTTGCGGGGCCCGGGCGCTGGCCCATGCCGATGACGATGGGCGTCTCGGTCATGCCGGCAAGCGAGAGGCCTTCGACCATGAGCGCGAAGCCTCCGCCGGAAGTGCCCGTCATGGACCGGACGCCGGCAAAGGACGCGCCGATCGCCATATTGATCGCCGAGATCTCGTCCTCGGCCTGTTCCACCACGACGCCGTACTCCCGTTCTTTTGACGCGAGGTAGTTCATGATGCCCGTGGACGGGGTCATGGGATAGGCAGCATAGAACTTGCAGCCCGAGGCCAGGGCGCCCAGCCCGATGGCCTCGACCCCGCTGACCAGCATCAGGGGCCCCGGCGCATTCGCCCCGCTTGCGCGAAAGGAGCATTGCGAACAGTTCTGCAGGGCAAAGTCGTAGCCGGCGCGGGCGGCCTTCTTGTTGGCATCGATGATGGCGTCGCCTTTTTTCCTGAACGTTTCGGCAAGATTGTCGAAAAGATAATCGACCTTCATACCGAGCATGCCGAGCACCGCCCCTGTCGCGACCGTGTTCTCCATGATGCGCTGGCCGCCGCTCTTGACCGCAAGGTCGACAAAGGGAATGTCGAAAAAAGCTTGTCCTTCCTGTTTCGCTTTTACCGATGCGGAATCGTAAACGATGCGGCCGTTTCCGGCCAGTTCATTTTTATGAAGAGTAATGCTCGCCAGGTCGAGGGCGACGAGGATATCGATCTTTTCACGGGACGCAGACACCGGCCGTTCGGAAAGACGTATCTGGTAGAAATTATGCCCGCCCCGTATGCGCGATTCATAATCCTGGTGCGTGAAGACATGGTAGCCGGCGCGGACGAAGATCCGGGCAAGGGTGTCGCCGATGGTCTGGATCCCCTGTCCCGCTTCACCGCCGATCTTGATGGTATAGTCCATGGTCCTTCTTTCCGCACGCTTCCCCGGGGAAGCGGTCAGCAGCGATGCGAGTACAGTTACAGGTCTCCGGCCTTGAGAGCGCCGTCTGCAATAAGTCCGGCGAGGAGCGCGAACCCGCCGCAGGGCCTGGCCGTGCGGTCCTGAAAAAAATCACAACCGTCCTCGTGAAAATCGCAGTACATGCAGAGTCGCTGGACGATCAACTCGATCCCGGCCGGGTCGCATTTTGAACAGGATGCCGGAATGGATACCAGCCGGCCTTGCTGCAGGAACCGTTCCACGACAGCATACCCGCGGCAGGAGAGGTCCTCTTTTTTTCCCTCTTTGTAATAGGGACAGAACCTGAGACAAACCTCGTTCTTCAATACGCTGTCTTTTTCCACTGTTTTCAATTATAACAAAAAGGGAATGCCGGTGCTATAATAACCTCATGCTTTACTATCTTTCGCGCCGCGCAGCGCTGAAATGGCTGGAGACGCCTTCGGTCTATCAGATCAGCAAGGACGAATTGTACGAGCTGGACCAGGAGTCCTTCCGCTTCATCAGGGACTGCATGGCCGCGGGCGGATGCGCATCGAGGGACACTGCCTTTATCGATTACTGCATCGAGGAAGGCATCCTGACGGCTGAACTGGTCTCGGGAGGCAGGCCGCCGGTCGTTCAATCCCCGGTCCCCTCTCTCCGGTACCTGGAACTCCAGATCACGGACGCGTGCAACCTGCGCTGCAACCACTGCTATATCGGCGACGGAGCAGGCAGCGAACTGCCGGTCGCGCAGATACGGTCGCTCCTCGCCGAGTTCGATGCAATGCAGGGCCTCCGGGTGCTGCTCTCCGGCGGCGAACCCCTCATGCATACGCGGTTCCCGGAGATCAATGAAATGCTGCCTGATTTCTATCTCCGCAAGGTGCTGTTCACGAACGGCCTGCTTTTAAAAAAGGAGCTTCTCAAGGCGCTGAAGGTGGACGAGCTGCAGATCAGCATCGACGGCCTTCGCGCTTCTCATGACGGCATTCGGGGGGCCGGCACGTACGATCGCGCTCTTGAGGCCCTGCGCCTGGCACTCGACGCGGGCTTCGCCGTTTCCATATCCACCATGGTCCACCGCGCCAATCTTTCGGATTTCGATCGGCTCGAGGCATTGTTCAAGGAGATCGGGATCAAGGACTGGACTGTGGACGTGCCCTGCCCGGCGGGCCGCATGAAGGAACATCCCGAACTGCTGATCAGCCCGGGAGAAGGAGGCAGGCTCCTTGGCTACGGTTTCGGCGCCGGTCTCCATTCCTCGGGCAAGGGGTTCGGCTGCGGGCTTCATTTGATGTCGGTCCTGGCCGACGGCAGAACGGCAAAATGCACGTTCTACGGGGACCAGGCCGTGGGCACGATCGAAGAGGGCCTGGCAACTGCCTGGCACAGGATCAAGCCGGTGCTGCTGAAGGACCTGTCCTGCGATTGCGATTATCTCGAAGTCTGCCGGGGCGGCTGCCGGTACCGGGCGGAACAGACGGAAGGACCAGGCGGGAAGGACAGGTACCGGTGCATGCTCTACGGCGTGCGGTGACAGAAGACGGCGAGGAAAGGAGGATGCGTGATGACCATCAGGAAGGTAACGAAAAAAGCAGCGCTTACCTGCAAATGCAAAAGCTCCTGCTGAAAACGGTTCCCGAACTGGTTTAAAAAATCGAGAGCCCGGTTCTGATCGCCGGGCTCTTTCCTTTGCATCGAAGAGGAGAAGCACCCCGCCCGGCACCGCGTTCCGTTACGCGGTCTTCCGGTCGAACTCCCACCGCTCCGGAAAGTTCTTGACGAACTGACCTATCTGGATGCCGAGATACACGCATTTGATGTTGTTCATGCAGTCATCGGCATCCTGTTTCTCGAGATGCGTGGTCAGGGTCCCTCGCTCCGAGCTCAGGGTAACGATATATGCGTTCTTGTCCTCATTGAAGACCAGTCCCACGGAAAAATGCTGTGCCCCGATCTCGGGGTACATCTCCATGATCTTTTCCTTCAAGGCAATGTTGGTGTATGCCATGGTCGTCGCCTCCTCTCTTCGGCCGGGACGGCGGGGAACAGCTCATCCGCCTTCCAGGATCCCGCGTTCCTCCCACAGAAACCAGTTCCCCGTATCGGACAGGAAGTGGTAGGTATTGGCGAACAGCTGATAATGCTGCTGCTCCTCCCCGATCAGGCGCTCCAGGAGCATCCGTTCCTTCTCCTTCTTCGCCGAAGTCAGCGTTCTCTGGTAGTATTCCATCCCCTCTTTTTCCATCTCCATCGCGATCTTGAATGCCTCGAGCTCGTCCTTCGTCGCCTCGACCTTCTTCATCATCTCGGCCTTCATGGTCTCGAACACGGTCTGGACGTTCTTGAGGGGGCTCACATCGGCGTGGCTTATCTGGAGCCCCTTGACGATCTGCGCGATCATTTCCAGGTGCCGCTTCTCGTCCTCGGTGATCGTCTGGAACATCTTTCTGCCGACGGGGGAGTTCGTCTTGCGCGCCGCCTCGGTATAAAAGGCTATAGCATCCTTCTCCATTTTCATCGCCATTTCAAGAGCATCCATTGATCGCGCCTCCTTTTCGGGGTCCGGGGTCGGGTAGAGCCTGGCCATAGAGGACCTGTTTCATCCTTTATGACCTGCTGGTTCTAGTATAGCACATTCGGGAGGTGGGACGGACAGGAAAGCCTTCCGGGGAAGAATCAGGAGGACCAGGAGAGGAACTATATCTTTTCGAGGATCGACAGCGAAGACTTGACGAAGCAGACGCCCTGCGGCATAAGGCAGTTCCCTGCCTTCTTCTGACCGGGAACATTATCCGGCAGTATGAGGCCCTGGAGCACGGTTTTTGCCTCCTCGAACTGCTGCTGCAGTTCGGCGGAAAGCAGGCGGACTTCGGCGCCGTTCTCGGCCTCGAACGCGGCAAGCCGTTCCCGGGCTGCGAGCACCGAGTTCACCAGCGCCTTGCAGCGGCCGCAGAAGGGGTCGCGCTGCTGGTCTCTGAAAACATGGGAAAGATAGAAATAGGCGCGAACGCAGTTGGCTGCCGTCATGGAAACCTCCGTGAATCGGTTAGCGAGGCTTAGAGCCTCAGACCGAAAGAACAAAAACAAGGCAAAAGCCATTTTAACCACAGGCGGCTTCCGTCGCACACGGTTAAAGGCAGAGGCGGGAATCAAAATCCGGGAGTTTCTTATCTGTGTGACCCGATGAAATCGGGTCCCGGTGGTTATAAACCGTTTTGTTAGTGCGCGCAGTTTCCGCCGTGGCTGTGGCCGCCGCAGCAGGACTGGAGCGTATACTCCGGCAGGTTCTTGTCTGCATACCGGGAAAGGTTCTCACGGACCGTGACTGATTGCGCCCGGTATACCCTGACGCCGGACTGATTCAACCTGCTCAAGGCGCCGCCGCCGATGCCGCCGACGACAACCGCGTCGATCTTCTGACCGTCCAAAGCCTTGAGCGGGTTGCAGGCGCCATGGGCATGATGCTGGTCCCCATTGTTGATCTGGGAAAGGGCGCCGCTCTCGGTATCCACGAGAATGAACAGTGGGGCCGACCCGAAATGATTGTAAACCTTGCTGTCAATGCCTTCGTTCTGCTGGACCGGGAAACATACTTTCATGCGTGCTGTCCTCCTCTTTTCATGGATCCATACTAAAGACCATGGTCATGAGTGTCAAGCTAAATCAGGAAGGAGCTGATCGATGTGCCCCTGTTTATAACGGTGTCTCATCACCAGATCAGCGTAAACAGCGCAAGAACGCCTGATCCGGCAATGACCATGCCCGCTATCCGGTTGACCCAGATGACATGCCGCTCCGTGAACCGCTGCTTCAATAAGGTGACAACGCCGATCAGGAACGACCACCAGATCGCGGAGCCGAAAAAGACGCCGAACACGAGCGTTCCCGCTGAAAGTATGCTCCCTCTCGTGCCGACCAGGCCGAACCCGGTGAAAACCGCGCCAAAGGAAAATATGGTCATGGGATTGGTGAGAGTAAGGAAGAACGTTGAGGTGAACATGCCGGCATACATCCTGCCCGTCCGCTTCGCGCAGGCATCCGCGGTCTTTGACGTGAATGTCCGGGCGCCGAGAATGCACAGCAGCGCGCCCCCGGCCAGGCGGAGCCAGAAATGGTATGCAATGAGAAGATGGGAGATGAAGGCGAGGCCGGAAGCCGCTATGAAGCCGTAGATCATGTCCGCGGTTGCCGCGCCCATTCCCGACGCGAAACCCGCTCTTCTGCCGTGCGTCAGCGTGCGGCGGGCGCAGAGAATACCGATGGGACCGGTGGGCGCAGCGATGACGAAGCCGAGCATTAACCCTTTTAAAAAGAATATCTCGTCCATGCAGTCCGCGGTCTACGACACCGGCCTGCCGCGGGCAGCCCTGTAAGCAAGCAGCAATGCTCCGAGCACGATCATGGTTGCGCTCAATACCTGGCCCATGGTGAACGGACCGGCAATGAACCCGAGCTGAGGGTCGGGCTCGCGGAAGAATTCGACGAAAGATCTGAACAGTCCGTACAGAAGAACAAAGAGGGCGGTTATCATACCCGTTCTCCGGACCCTGTCCTTGAGCGTCCAGAGCACCGCGAACAGGACAATGCCTTCCAGGAAGAGCTCATACAGTTGGGAAGGGTGCCGGGGCAGCGGACCGCCGCCGGGAAACAGCATGGCCCAGGGCACATCCGTAGTCCTGCCGTACAGTTCTCCATTGATGAAGTTCCCCAGCCTGCCGAGGCCGAGCCCTATCGGGGCTGTCACGCTCACGAGATCGGCCGCCAGCCAGGGGTCCTTCTGATAACGCTTGCAGCACCAGATCCCGGCGAGCACGCTGCCGATGAGCCCCCCGTGGAAGGACATTCCCCCCTGCCACACAGCGAAAATGCCGAGCGGATGCTGAAGAGAGGAGGAAAGGTCGTAGAACAGCACATACCCGAGCCGGGCGCCGATGATCAGCCCGAGCAGCAGAAAGGCATAGAAGGTGTCGAGGAATTCCCGGGAAAGAGGCAGATTTCTTTTCCGGACGCGGGACCACACCAGCAGGTAGGATGCCGCGAATCCCAGCAAATACATGAGCCCGTACCAGCGGACCGCCAGCGGGCCGATGCGGATTATTTCAGGGTCGATCTTCGGATAGGGGATCATGGTCGGATTCCGGGTGCACGGTTTGGTGGGACATCACAAGCACATTTGTTGTTAGATACGATATTTAATTTAGATGAAGTCGTAACAGGTCTCGATCCCGCCACAAGTTAAGGTTCCTATAGGCAGGCGCACAGAAAGCACAAAGATAAGACGATGATAGCTACTGGATTTTCTCTGAGCCCTCTGTGATCTCTGTGGCTAAAAAATGATTTTTACAGATTTTTTCTCACTTCTTCGTCTTCTCGCCGAAGATCTCCTTCACTTTATCAAAAAAGCCGGTCGTGATCGGCGCGGAATGCTCTCCGTTCAGCAGGTCGAACTCCTGGAGCAGTTCCTTCTGCCTGGCCGTCAACTTGCCCGGCACTTCCACCATGATCCTGCAGAGCTGATCGCCGATGCCGGAGCCGCGCAGATAGGGAAACCCTTTTCCTTTCAGGCGAAACACATGGCCCGGCTGCGTTCCCGCCGGGATCTTCAGTTTCATCCCTCCCGTCAAGGTCGGCACCTCGATCTCGTCGCCCAGCGCTGCCTGGACAAAACGGATGGGAACCGCACAGATCACGTCCTGCCCTTCGCGCTGGAACAGGGGATGCTCTTCCACCGTCAGATAAACGTAGAGGTCTCCCGGCGGTCCGCCGAACGCGCCCAGTTCGCCTTCTCCGGACAGGCGGATCGTGTTTCCCGTTTCGACCCCTGCGGGGATCTTGATGGACAAGGTGCGTTCCCGTTCCACCCTTTTCCGGCCTTTACAGGTCTTGCAAGGGTCCGTAATAACGCTGCCTTCTCCGCCGCAGCGGGAACAGGTCCTGCTGATGCTGAAAAAACCCTGCTGCATCCGGCTCTGCCCGCTGCCGTGGCACATGGTGCATGCCGTGACCTTGTCCCGGGAAGAAGCACCGAGGCCCTCGCAGTCCGGGCACCGTTCCCACCGGGGCACCCGGATCTTGCTGGACGTTCCGAAGGCCGCGTCCTCGAAGCTGATCTTCAGGTTGTAGCGCAGGTCCTCGCCCGCGCTTGCCCGCGCTCCGCCTCTGCCCGTGCCGAAGAATTCGCCGAAAATATCGCCGAAGATATCGCCCATGCCCATGCCGGCGCCGAACCCGCCGCCCGGTCCGCCCTGCGCGCCCGGAGCCGTCCCGTACTGATCGTAATAGGCACGCTTCTGCCCGTCCGACAGGACCTCGTAGGCCTCGTTGATCTCCTTGAATTTGTCCTCTGCAGCCTTGTCGCCGGGGTTCTTGTCGGGATGGAATTCGTGGGCGAGCCGCCGGTAGGCTCGTTTAAGCTCGGCATCGGTCGCGTTCTTGTGCACGCCGAGCAGTTGATAATAATCCTTGGCCATGGTCCCCTTCTTGAGTCCGGATCCTGTCCGGATGGCTTGAAAGCCCCTGATTCTACTTCATCTGAGGCAGGCGATGCAAACTTTTTTACAATCAAAGACGATACCGTCCACCGCGATATCCTGCACTTCCGTAATCGCTGGGCACGAGAGGCGCGAAGGACGCGAGGAGGTCAAAAACAGAACTTGATTGCCTGTTTTACGGTTTCCTTGCGTCCCTGGCGTCTTCGCGGTAAAAATTGCTTCTTTTAGGCGTCGCCTTTAACTCAAAAAAAGAGGATAGCGGTGCCTCTCGGACACCGCTATCCTCGCTCATGGATCTTCGATTTACTTCTTGTCCTTGTCCACTTCCTCGAACTCGGCCTCGACCACCTTTTCCTCAGGCTTTTCGCCGCCGTTACCTGTACCGGCGCTGCCTGCGGGTCCGCCGCCCGCCTGGCCCTGCTCTTTGCCCATCTTGGCATAGACCTCTTCCGCCAGCTTATGGGACGCCTTGGAAAGGTCGGCTACCGCCTTCTTGATGGCATCCACATCCTGGCCGTCCTTCACGGCCTTTGCCTGCTCCAGGGCCTTCTGGATCTCGGCCCGCTCCGCTTCCGAAAGTTTGGAGCCGTAGTCGGCAACGGATTTCTCGACGGAGTAGATGAGCGTGTCCGCCTCGTTCCGTGCCTCGGCGGACTCGCGCTTCTTCTTATCCTCGGCAGCATGAGCTTCGCTCTCCTTGAGCGCCTTGTCGATCTCCTCCTTGGACATGCCGCTCGATGCCGTGATCTTGATGGACTGCTCCCTGCCCGTACCGAGGTCCTTCGCCATGACATGCACGATGCCGTTGGCGTCGATATCAAAGCTCACCTCGATCTGCGGTATGCCGCGGGGCGCCGGCGGAATGCCGACCAGCTCGAACCTGCCCAGCGTCTTGTTGTCCCCTGCCATCTCGCGCTCGCCCTGGACCACATGGATCGAAACGGCCGTCTGGTTGTCCGAGGCGGTCGAGAAGACCTGGCTCTTCTTGGTGGGGATCGTGGTGTTGCGCTCGATCAGCCTGGTCGTGACCGCACCCAGCGTCTCGATGCCGAGGGAGAGCGGGGTGACGTCCAACAGCAGGACATCCTTTACCTGGCCGGTCAGGACCGCGCCCTGGATCGCCGCTCCGATGGCCACGACCTCGTCGGGGTTCACGCCCCGGTGCGGCTCCTTCTTGAAGAAGTCCTTCACCGTGGCGATGACCTTCGGGGTGCGCGTCTGGCCGCCCACGAGAACGGCCTCATTGATCTTGTCAACGGTCGTTCCCGCGTCATTGAGCGCCTTTTTGCAGGGCTCGACGCTCCTCTTGATCAGATCGTCCACGAGCTGCTCGAACTTGGCACGGGAAAGCTTGTAGAGCAGGTGCTTGGGTCCGCTGGCGTCGGCGGTGACAAAGGGAAGGTTGATCTCCGTATCCATGACGTTCGAAAGCTCTACCTTGGCCTTCTCGGCCGCCTCTTTCAGGCGCTGAAGCGCCATCTTGTCCTTGCTCAGGTCGATCGCCTGGTCCCGCTTGAACTCGTCAACGAGCCACCGGATGATCCGGTCGTCGAAGTCGTCGCCGCCCAGGAAAGTGTCGCCGTTCGTGGACTTCACTTCGAACACGCCCTCACCCAGCTCCAGGATCGAGATGTCGAAGGTGCCGCCGCCGAGATCGTATACCGCTATGGTCTCGTCCTTCTTCTTGTCCAGGCCGTAGGCCAGGGACGCCGCGGTCGGCTCGTTGATGATCCGGAGGACGTTCAGCCCGGCGATCTTCCCTGCGTCCTTGGTCGCCTGCCGCTGGCTGTCGTTGAAGTAGGCCGGCACCGTTACGACCGCGTCTGTTACTTTCTCTCCGAGATAATCCTCGGCCGTCTGCTTCATTTTTGTCAGGATCATGGCCGAAATCTCCGCGGGGCTGTACACTTTGCCGCGGATCTCGACGTGGGCATCTCCATTCGCCGCCTTTACGATCTTGTAGGGCAGGTGCTTGTGCGCTTCCTGGACCTCGCCTGTTTCGAACTTGCGGCCGATCAGCCGCTTGATCGAGAATATCGTATTGTCCGGGTTCGTGATCGCCTGCCGCTTCGCGATCTGGCCCACGAGCCGTTCGCCGCTCTCGGTTATGGCAACCACGGACGGGGTCGTCCGGCTCCCTTCCGAATTCGGGATCACGACGGGCTCGCCGCCCTCCATGATCGCCACGCAGGAGTTGGTCGTCCCCAGATCGATTCCTATAACTTTAGCCATTTCTTCCTCCTTAAGATCTCCATGATGGTATTGCTGCAACCAGCTGCCGTTTACCGAGATGCATACCCTATGCGTTGCTCCCAACCGGTTCGGGCTGGGGTTTTTTCGATACGCTTACCTTTGCATGACGAAGCACTTTCTCGTGGTACAGGTATCCGTCCTGGAACACCTGGACCACCGTATTCTCCGGCACATCTGCCGTCAAGACCTGCATCATGGCTTCGTGTTTTGCCGGATCAAAAGGTTCACCTTCCGCGGAAAACCGCTTGACCCCCGACTTTTCGAGCACGTCCCGGAGCTGCTTATACACCTGTTCGACCCCCTGCTGCAGTCCCTGCGCGGCCTCGCCTGCCTCTGCGCCGTGCTTCAGTGCCAGCCCCAGGTGGTCCACCACGGGCAGCAACTCGAGCACGAGCTGCTCATTGGCGTATTTCCGGAACTCGGCGAGGTCCCGCTGCATCCGTTTGCGGTAGTTCTCAAAATCCGCATAGGTCCGCAGGTACTTCTCGTTCGCCTCGGCCGCCTCCTTCGTCTTCTGCTCCAGGGCCTGCACGAGCTTTTCCCGTTCTTCCGCTGCCGCTGCGCCGTCCTGTTCGGAAGAGGCGGCTTCCCCGGCCTCTTCTTCCGTTTTCTCCTCGCTATCGTCCCGTTCGTCCTTCATTTCGTCCTTTATCATCTATCCAAACCTCGTTGATATCGTTCTCCCAGCAGTCTTGACAGCAGCCTCGCGGTGTAGTCGACCACGTGGATCACCTGCTTGTACTGCATCCTCGTCGGCCCTATGACCCCCAGTGTCCCGATGATGTTCGTTCCGGCCCGGTAGCTGCCGACCACCATGCTGCACCCCTGCATCTCATAGAGCGGATTTTCCGACCCGATAAAGACCTTGATGCCGTCGGCCGCTACGCTGCGGTCGAGCACTTTCAACAGCTTGTACTTGTCCTCAAAGGCCTTGAACAGGGTCCGCATCTTTTCCACGTTCGCGAACTCGGGACTCTCCATGACCTGCGATGCGCCGCCGATATATACCTTTTCGGCATCCCGTTCGTGCACTTCCTGGCTTGCGCGGTAGGTCTCCTCCATGAGGCGCCCGAACAAAAGCTTCTCTTCCTGCAGCTTGTCCAGCAGCCGCTGGCGGATGTCGGCAAGCGTCCAGTGCTCCAGCTCTTCATCGAGGTACGCGCTGAAGTAGTTCAGGTCGTGCTGCGTGATCGACTCGTCCAGGTCGATCAGCTTGTTCTGGACCATCCCGGTGCTCGTGACAAAGATGAGCAGCACCTGACGTCCGCGCAGCCGCACGAACTCGATATGCTTATACCGGCCCTCCGGCTCGACAGGCGAGATTACGACGCCTGCGCAGTGGGACAGGGTCGCAAGAAAGCGGCTGGCTTCCTGCATCAGGCCTTCCAGGTCTTCGCCCTGCAGCCCCGGAGCGTCCGATACCTGCCGCAACTGGTCTTCCAGGTCGTCGCTGTCGTTCTCGATGCTGATCAGGCTGTCGATGTAGTAGCGGTAACCGAGGTCGGTCGGGATCCTCCCTGCGGAAGTATGAGGATGGGTCAAATACCCCATTTCCTCCAGTTCCGCCATGATGTTCCTGACCGTGGCCGAACTCACTCCGAAATCGTACCGTTTGATCAGAACGTTCGAGCCGATCGGAGAACCATTGGCAATATAGCTGTCAATGACCGCCTGCAGTACCCTCTTATTTCTTTCATCTAACTCCATAAAATAGTACTCGTTTCTCGCAGAAATACTGAGAATTAGCACTCTTTGACATAGAGTGCTAATAATTTAACATAGGTATTTTTATGTGTCAAGCAGTTATTTCCCGCAACCCGGAACCCGCCATCCGATCCGCCAAAAAAAACATCCCGCACCCTGCCCGGGTGCGGGATGGCGTCGCTCCTGGTATTGATCAGGCTGCCTTTTTGACACCCTTCTCTCCTTCGATCATCATCGGTGTCTCGACCTCTATCTTCTTCGCTTTGGTCCCGATCTCCGGAACCGGTACTGTTATTTCCAGCATGCCGTTCGAGAATTTAGCCTTGATATGGTCGGTCTTTACACCCTCGGGCAGCGTAAAGCGCCTCTCAAAGGATCCATAAGTCAGTTCTCGATGGATATAGTCCTCGTCCTTGGCATCCTTTTCCGTCTTCCGCTCGCCCTTGATGATCAGCTGCCGTCCCGTTTCATCCACGGTGACATCCACTTCCTTCGGGTCGACCCCGGGCAGCTCGCATTTGAACACGACGTCATTGCCCTTTTTGTACGTCTCCACCGCCGGGATCCAGCCCCCGAAAGGCTCCGTGGCCGCGGGCACGTCCCTGCTGAACCGGTCAAGCAATCGGTCCATTTCATACTGCATTTCGCGAAGCTCGCTGAAGGGGTCCCATCTCCGCATCATCCGGAAGGGATCCCACCTGGCAATGCCCTTCATAAGCAATCCCTCCTTTCTTGATAGTTCTCTTATACCACACATTTAGCACTCTGTCAAGGCGAGTGCTAAAGTGCCAACTTATTGTTTTTTATTATTATTTTGTTACAGCTGCTTCAAACGGGACTAAGACGAGAGGTGCTCTTTGGACCGGAGAAGTCCGCCGGGGATCACAAAACGTTCGGAGATGATTCTGCGGAATCGGGGGGCGTAAATCAGTTCATACACGGATTCTTTGTCGGGAAACAGGTTCAGCGCAGCCTTCTTGGTGTCCTGCATGATGTCGAAGGCCTCCCGCAGGGTCAGGTCGTTCTGCTGCATCAGAACGGCCTGAGCAAGATCCACGATGAACCGGAGCCGCCTCATTCTCTTTTCCTCTTCGAGCAATTTTTTCTTCATACACTTTTTATACGACTTCGCTTCATGCTTTTCAAGAGGCTTGATCAGGCGAGCAGGGCCGCAAGGTCGCGCGCATTCGCCGGGGCGTAGCCGTGGGGGTCGTTGTTGAAATAGATGAAAACATCCTTCCCCTGCTTCAGGTAGCTCCTGATCCGCGCCGCGTCGCGGGCGAGCTGACCTTTTGAATAACTGCCTTCATGGCTTGCGGCCTGCCCGTGCCGGCGCAGGTAAACGAAATCAGCGGTGACGGGAAGGTCATCATTGAACTGCGGCGAGTCGGCCATGCAGAGGGCGGCCCCGCGGTCGCGGCAGAGGTCGATCACCTCCGAAACGATCCAGCTTTCGTTCCGGAACTCGAAGGCATGGCGGAAGGGATACCGTTCGAGCCGGTCGAGGAACGCCGAAAAACGGGGATGATTCAGTTTGAAGGAGGGGGGGAACTGCCAGAGAACAACGGCCATCTTTTCCTTCAGCAGGTTCGCTCCCTCAAAAAACTTCTTGAGCGGCTCCGCCGGGTCCACCAGCCTCTTCACATGGGTGATGTATCTGCTGCCTTTTACGGCGAAGGTGAACCCTTCCGGGGTGTCCCGGTACCAGCTTTGGAACGCGGCCGGAGACGGAAGATGGTAAAAAGTGACGTTCAGTTCGACGCTCGAGAAGACCGTGCTGTAATATTCGAGCCACTTGCGTTCGGGGAGGTCGGCAGGATAGAAGACCTTTTTCCAGTGCTTATAGCTGAAGCCGCTGCATCCTATGGCGAGTTCGGGCATGGCTGCAAATACTCCGGGATGGGGTCATTCTGGGGTAAAGCCTTTTATTGAAGCTCCCTGCAGCAAATGAAGGTTCGCATAGGCATCTGCAGGGACTCTCGATTCTTAAGGTTGGAACATTATCGTATTCGCTCGCTAACCCCGCAGTCCCGCCATGGCGGGACGGGGAATGCGCTCACTCCAGAATTCAACTGTATCACACTTGGGTTTCTTGCATTTGCTGAAAAGCCGGGATAAGAAACGCACCCTTGCGGGTACCTGCGAAATCGTTTTTTCAACGGCTGGGCCGGCACGGGATTTCTCACGGCTCCCGGTCCCGTTCAAAGGTGCCGCTCTTGCCGCCGCTCTTCCTCATCAGGCGGACATCGCCCACGACCATCAGTCGGTCCACGGCCTTGCACATGTCATAGATGGTGAGGCAGGCCGCGGCAACGGCGGTCAGGGCTTCCATCTCCACGCCTGTCTTTCCGGTGGTCCTGGCCGCGGCGCGGACTATGACGCAGGAGCCCGACCGGTCCGGCTCGAGGGAGACCTCAACGGACGACAGGCTGAGGGGATGGCACAGGGGGATCAGGTCGGCCGTCTTCTTTGCCGCCATGATCCCGGCGATCCGGGCCACGCCGAACACGTCCCCTTTGGCGATGTTGCCCTCCAGGATCAGGTCCAGGGTCTCCGGCTGCATGCTGATGCGGCCCTCGGCCACAGCCTCCCGTGCCGTATCATTTTTGGCGGAAACGTCGACCATGCGCGCCCTGCCCTGCTCGTCCAGATGGGTCAGTTTCCCCTTCGTCACCGCCTTCATCCTCCTATGCGCGACATCGTCCGCTCAAAACAGGCCCCGGGTCCGCTGTCCGCGTCCGTGAGATGGTGCCGTTCGGGCTTGATCTGCAGCGCCAGCCTCAGCAGCCGCTCGATCTCGGCGTCGCTGCAGCCGGCGCGCAGCGGCGCCTTCATGTCAATCTCGGTATCGGAAAGGAGACAGGGCCGGATCTTGCCGTCGGCGGTGAGCCGGAGGCGCCGGCAGGCCGCGCAGAAATGCTTGCTGATGGGACTGATGAACCCGATGACGCCGCGTGCGCCCGGGATCTGATGGTTCGCGGACGGCCCGGCAGAGCGTTTCGTGGAAAAGGGAATGAGCGGTCCGAACTCCCGCTCGATCACCTCCTGCACCTGAGCGGCGCTCACGCACGTATCCCTGCGCCACCGGTCGTCGGCGCCAATGGGCATGAACTCGATGAAACGGACATGCAGCGCGCGCTCCAGGGTCAGCCGGGCGAAGGAGAGGATCTCGTCGTCATTGACGCCCTTCACCGGCACCATGTTGATCTTGAGCGGCTCGAAGCCGGCCTGCTGGGCCCGCTCGATCCCCCGCCAGACCTCGCGCCAGTTGTCTTTGCCCGTGATCTGCGCGAAGCGTTCGGGCTTAAGCGAGTCGAGGCTGACGTTGAGCCTCCGGATCCCCGCTTCCCGAAGATCACGCGCCTTGCTTTCCAGCAGCACGCCGTTCGTAGTAAGGCTGATGTCCTCGATCCCCGGGACCGTGCCCAGGGACCGGATGAAACCCAGTACCCCGCGCCGGATCAGGGGTTCGCCGCCGGTAATGCGGACATGAGCGATGCCGAGCGGCACAGCGACCGAGATTATCCGGAGGATCTCTTCGTACTGAAGTATCTCGCAGTGGGGGAGAGTACTCATACCGGAACGGGGTTTGCAATACAGGCAGGAAAGATTGCAGCGGTCGGTGATCGAAACGCGCAGATAATCGATGGAGCGTTTGTTCTGGTCTACGAGCGCCATGGGAAAACTGTACCACAGGGCCGGGGCTACTTCAAGGCAAAATATGACCTTGACCGGTTCTGCAATTAACAGTATAATTGCCCTGGTTTATGGCAGGGCACCTTGTCGAGATCCCTGTTCTGATACGGAACTGAGACAAACATGTCCAACAACTCAAAGAGAACCATTCTCGGCCGTGGGAAGGGATACCTGAATGTGGCGGGGCCGCAATCACGGTTCATCATCTTCCTTATCTTTGTGCTGATGGCATACACGCTGCTGCTGCGGGTGTTCCAGAAGCTTGCCGAGATCCTCCAGCTTCCCGTTTTTCTTCCCATCTCCCTGATAACCCTTCTGATCTTCATCGGCGTTGTCGGCACCATCTACTCCCACTCCTTCGTGGGCCCCATGGTCCGGATCCGCCGTGCCATCGATCTGCTCGCCCAGGGCGATATCTCGGTCTCGCTCAGGCTCCGGGAGTCGGACGATCCCATGCTGAAGGAGCTGGTTGAGTCCATCACCCGCTTGTGCGAACACACCAGGAATTCCCATGCTTTGATCAACGCGTCGGCGCGGGACCTGCTGGGGGACGTGGCGGCGCTGCGGGAAGCCCTCCAGGCAG
>Ga0154473_1066_pt4 | contig 19081 bp, 15 predicted proteins | sample RifGroC2_FD_115952 | JGI IMG/M metagenome (GOLD analysis project Ga0154473, IMG submission 115952) | Nitrospirae bacterium GWC2_57_9 | reverse complement strand
GGGTGACCATCGACGAGCTGTTCGCTGCCGGTGCCACCTTCACCCTGATCGCGTGGGGATTCGCCTATGTGTATCTGGTCTGCCAGATATGGTTCCCGGAAAGCTTCATCGGCACAGCTCATGCGGGCAAACCGCGGACGTTTCTCGAGCTCCTGTTCCTGAGCTTCACCACACTCTCAGCGACCGGCCTCGGCGATATTCTGCCGATCGGTTCGGCGGCTCGGGTGCTCGTGATGCTCGAAGAGTTCGCCGGCATCGCTTACATCGCCGTGGTGGTATCCCGGTTGATCGGGATGACGATCGTCAGTCACAGACGAGAAGGTGCATCCTGACGCTGGTAGGCAGTGAAAACATGACAATGCCAATAAGACTTCTCATTGTATTCTCCATACTCTTTCCAGCCAACCAGGCCTATTGCATGCCTTCTGAATATGTGGTTCTTCTCCATGGATTGGCAAGAACAAGCGAATCCATGAACCGCTTGAAGACATTCCTGTTGGGGGAACATTATCAGGTATTGAATATCGATTATCCTTCGAGGAAACATCAGATATCGGAATTGGCTGCAATAGTCAGGAAAGAAGTGGTGTCGAAAACAGCCGGGGCTGAAAAAGTGCATTTCATTACGCATTCCCTGGGAGGAATCATTCTGCGCTACATACAGAAGCATGATCCTCTGCCGAATCTGGCGCGTGTGGTCATGCTGAGCCCGCCTAACCAGGGAAGTGAGGTGGTAGACACTCTGGGGGATCTCCGGCTTTTTGAACTTATAAACGGCCCGGCAGGAAAACAACTGGGCACGGATAAAAATAGTATTGTTCAGAAGCTGGGGCGGGTGGATTTCGAATTAGGCATAATCACGGGAGACAGGAGCATTAACTGGATAAATTCGTTGATGATCCCGGGAAAGGACGATGGCAAGGTATCAATCGAGAGTGCAAAAGTTGAAGGCATGGCTGATTTTCTCATTGTTCACGTATCTCATCCGTTCATCATGAATGACGAGACCGTGATGAAAAACTGCTTTCACTTTTTACAAAAAGGAAAGTTTATTATGAGCTTGGGAGATAACCGCTGAGCCTGTTATGAGATTGCACGAGTCTTCTGCCCCGCTGTTGACACGCTTGTTCCTCATCGGTGACCTCCCTCTTTTCGCCGCGAACATTGACCTCGGATATACTCAGACCCTGATCCTCACTTGTACCAATCTAACCAGAACAACACCGATCGCTAACCCCGGCATAAAAGATCGAATCTTGTTGACAATAAATGCATTATGTTGCATAGTAGTGCTGATTGTTGTCGCTTCTGTAGCTTCGGTTCTACCTTGCAGGGGACACCATGAAAAAAATAGCGGTGATCGGGGGAGGGATAGCGGGCTTGACCGCAGCCTATCTGCTGGGACAGCGCTACGAAATCACCCTCTTCGAACGATCGGAACGACTGGGCGGCAATGCCTATACCTTGACGACCCCCGGCGGGGAAGAGGTAGATATAGCCGCCGCGGTCTTCGGCAGGCACTCCTACAAGAACCTTTGCAGGCTTTTCAAACGTTTGCACATCGATACGGTGGGTTCCTTCGACTGGAACCCTTTCTCGCCGTCCCTGGGCGCCAGTTTTCGCAGCCTTGACGACGGGTCAGGCTTTTTTCTTTCTCCCGGAATCGCATCCCTGATCTCCCAGCGCTTCGCCCCCTTGAGACCCAGAAACGTCCGCACCCTGCTGCAGCTCCTGAAAGGATTGAAAAGAGCGCGTTCGTTGTCTGCTGCCGGAAAAATGGAAGGACTCTCTCTCGGGGAGGCCTTGAAGGAAGTGCCCGAGCTGTCGGGGGATGCAAAGCTCATATTCGTAAGCTGTCTATGCCTGATATCCTCGATGCACTGCGAGGACGTTCTCGACGCGCCTGCCGCTTTTTTCCTGGAGAAGCTCAAGATATACCATGACCTGGTGCCCCCGGAAGCTCTCTTTTCGGTCTTCTTCCCGAGGAACAGGACGAAAGAGTACATCGATGCCCTGTCGGCCGGCTTCGCGGACAGCATTGTGCTGAACGCCCGGGTCAGGAAGGTGATCAGGCGCGAGAACGATGTGATCGTGGTGACGGAGGACGGAAAACAGGCGCTCTTCGACCGGGTGGTGTTCGGATGCAACGCAGACCAGGCCCTGACGCTGCTGGAGAAGCCGACCATTGAGGAGAAAAGGCTGTTAGGGGCTTGGAAATACACGGACGGCAGGATCGTGGTGCATAACGATCATGCCTCATTTCCGAAGAGGGAATTGATGCAGGGTTATACGTTCCTCTACCGGAAGAGCGGCAGATACATCGAAACTTCCGTGAGCGGTTCGCTCTGGGTCCTGCCGGGAGCATCAAAAAGCATGGATCTTGTCAGCACACAGCATCCCAACTTCCCGATACGGCAGGAGACCATCCTGTTCGACGGGAAGTTCAGGACACCGATCTTCGATTTCGGCTCCTGCTCCATGATCGGGGAACTGCCTTCCCTGAACGGGGTCAGGAACACCTATTATTGCGGAAGCCACTTCGGATTCGGCCTGCATGAGGATGCAGTCACATCCGCGATCGAAGTGGCGAAGCAGCTGGGAGTGGAGTTTTGATTTTTCCCGCGGAATTGAGCGATAGTGGCAAAGAGATGCAACAAATCCGAAGCATCAAATCTCAAATAAGCTCCAAGCACCAAGCATCAATAATTCAGTAATTGAAGCTCCCTGCAGCAAGCTGCGGGGTTAGCGCTCACTCCAGAATTCAGACGTCCGGATTCTGGAGCGAACTATTCCCGCGCTTCTGCTGGATTATCGATTTTATTTGGGATTTGTTATTTGCTATTTGGGATTTTTAGTTGTTTTCTTATGTTCATGCTTGAAGATGTGCTCCTTGCAGTATCCCAGCCCCCCGCATTCCGGACAATAGCGGAACTCCATCCGGGGATGGGAAAGGTCCGTGATCCCGCAGACCGCGCAGGTGTGGAACGGCTGATTCCTGCTCGCAATGTCCCGGGCCTGGGCAGCCATGCGCCGCTTTCCGCTTTTGATGCTCAGGTAAATATCCTTGCCGAAAAAGAGGAGAAAGTTGCTGAGGGAAGCGAGGATGAGGAGCCGGGTGCTGCCGGAACCGGTGACGAACCGGTAGAAATAGCCTATCCAGGTAATGAGCGCGAGCCATTTGATCTTGATCGGCAGTATGAAAAAAATGTATAGCTGAAATTCCGGGTACAGGTAGGCAAAGGCCAGGAAGATCGACCCGCCGATGAAGATGTTCGTGGCAGCGTGAAAGGGGAACAGGAACGATACGGCAACCGTGACCAGGTAGCCGATCAGGATGAACAGGTTGTACTTGAATGCGCCCCATTGGTTCTCGAGCGCACTGCCCATCATATAGAACAGATACCAGGCAAAAAACGCGAAGAGGGGACTCCTGGCAGGAGGGATGAACAGGAACGTGATCAGTCGCCACCACTCGCCTGCCAGCACCCGCTCCGGGACCAGAACGATCCGGTCGAGCACAAACCTGCCCGAGACCGCGAAGACGAAGAACAGGACCTGTCCCAGGATCAGGTAGACCGTGATGTTGGGGACCGCATAACGCCGGAAGCGACGCTCGAGACTGTTGAGCCAGTTCATGGAATTGCTCCTGATATGAGATAAGAATACCGCACGGTTATACCGTGACCCGGTTTTTTTGTCAAGGTTTGAGAACAACGGGTGAATCTCGCCGTTATCCCAAGTTTATCTTGATTTTACAATATTTTTCGTGATATACTTTAAATATGCAATCACGCTACAATCCTGAAGAGCGGCTTGCGGAACTGACCCAGAACGCGATCGGGTTCATCCTGATCATGGGAGCGCTCCTGTTTCCCGTCCTGGAGTTCATGGACTACTTTGTCCTGCCCGATAAATTCGCGCGGTTCATGGTCTACCGGCTCGTTGCCTCCTCCCTCCTGGTGCTCCTGTACTTCCTGAACAAGTTAAAACGGAACAAGGTCTATCAATATTCGATCGCTTCCCTCGGCGCCGCCATGAGCGCCGTTACGGTGGAACTTGCCATTCTCGACAGCGGCGGCCAGAACTCGACTTATTACGCGGCCATGATGATCCTGACCATCTGCTGCCTGGGGTTCGCGCCCATCAATATGACGTGGTCGTTCATCCTGATAGGGATGGTCTATACGATCTACGCGGTGCCGATCTTCCTGACCGAGACGATCACCAGCGGCGTTTTCGTCAGCAACCATGCCTTCCTGGTCTCGACCTTCGTCATCGGCCTTCTGCTCCGGTATAACAATCAGAAGATCCTGATCTCGGAGCTGAACCTCAGGGCCGAGGTCTTCGAGGACAAACGCAAGCTCGAGCAATACTCCAGCCGCCTGAAGGACCAGGTAGCCGAGACATCGGGCGCCCTGGCGATCACCGAGCAGAGATACCGGGCGCTCTTCGATAATGCCAATGACGGCATCGCCGTGCTGGACCGGGACGGCAACATCACGGACGTGAACCGCCGTTTTTGCGAACTGCACGGTTTCGACTGCCGTTCCGTCCAAGGCAGCAATTTCCGCCTGCTCGAGATCGAACGGGGGCCCGGGGAGATCGAGGCGCGGCTGGCCAAGATCCTGGCCGGGGAATCGCTCGTGTACGAAGCAGAACATTACCGCAGGGACGGCAGCCGGGTCCTGTTCGAGATCAGCTCGCGCGCGATCGATATCGGCGGCGTGCCGCACATCCAGTCCTTTCACCGGGATATAACCGAGAAGATGAAGCTGCAGGAACAGGTGCTTCAGTCGCAGAAAATGGAATCCATGGGGGAACTGGCGGGCGCCATGGCCCACGACTTCCAGAATGTGCTCACGGCGATCCTCGCCCATAGCGAGGTCCTGCGAAGGCACGTGGCCACGGACGACTTCGGGAAGCGCAGGATCAAGACGATAGAGGATGCCGCGAAACGCGCCGGGCAGATGGTCTCAAAACTGCTCAGCTTTGCCCGGAAGGAAAGTCTCCAACTGGCGCCCCTCGACATCAACACCGTCGTGACCGACTCTGTGGAGCTTCTCGGCCGGACCCTCCTGGAACAGAACGTCAAGGTGCGGGTGCAACTCGCAAACGGTCTTCCCGCGATCCAGGGCGACGATATCCACCTCGAACAGGTCATAACCAACCTGATCATGAATGCCCGGGACGCCATGCCGCAGGGAGGCACGATCACGCTGTCCACGGCACGGCGCGAACTGGGGCCCGAAGCGCCGCAGGTTTCACCCTTTCTGAAGCCCGGGGACTACGTGGTGCTGACGGTCAGGGACAGCGGGACCGGGATCCCGCGGGAGATCATGGAGCGGATCTTCGACCCGTTCTTTACGACCAAGCCGGAAGGCAAAGGCACCGGTCTGGGGCTGGCTATCGTATACGGCATCGTGAAGAGCCACCGGGGGGAGGTCCGGGTGGAGAGCAGGGATAAAGAGGGAACGACCTTCGAGATATACCTGCCCGTTCCGGACCAGTCGCCGTTCTGCCGGATCGTGTCGCGGGAGGACGCTTCAGCTCCGATTCCCGGGAGAACGATCCTGGTCGTGGACGATGATAAGGATGTCCTTTCCTACCTGGCGGGGCTTCTGGAGGCGGAGGGCTATCATGTGCTGAGCACGGAGAACAGCGAGCACGCCCTGACACTATTCCAGTCTCATACTGAAGAGATTCAGCTTGTCGTGACTGATATGGTCATGCCGGCAATGAACGGCGCAGAACTGGCGGCGGGCCTGAAGAAGACGCAGCCGGCCTTGAAGATCATCGGCATGTCGGGGTTCGAGAGGAACGCCGGCGTGCTGGAGACCCGCCATATGGACAGCTTTCTGAAGAAGCCGGTGGAAGCCGCTGCGCTCCTCGCCTGCGTCCGGCAGGCCCTGAATGAAGTCGTCGATGACCGGGCAACCGAGGCTTAGCGGGCATAGGTGGATCTGTAACGCTCAAGCTTTGAAACAGAAAAAAGAGATAAGAAATAAATTGCACTGATGGGGCGAGGTCGTATCCGTGTGAATGCTGGAGTGAGCGTTAAGCGAGCTGATACGATCGTTTCAACCTTAAGAATCGAGATTCGCTGCCCTGTGCCGCAGGGAATCTCAAGCATAATAAATCGGCCGTTAAATTCTTCACGTTTGTTTAGAACCAAAAAGTTGTCGCGCCAAGACGCAAACCGCAAAGAAAGTCTAAATCAGTCCGTCGCTTGCATGCCGGTCCGTTATGATTCAAACCCGGCGCCATTAATAGTTTTGACCGCTCCGTCAGCATCGAATTCCGCCCGCAGCTCCTCTCCTGAAGCGAGCCGGGCTGAGACCAGGGGGCCTTCTTCGGAAAAGAGAAGTTCTTTTGCGCGGAGATAGGACAGCAGAGCGTTCCGGTGGTTGAGATCATAGGACGAAGCAAGGTGCAGCAGCTGCCGCTCCAGGCCGGCGGCGTCGAGCGGCGCCTGCATCTCGATGGTCTGCCCGAAGAGGAGCAGGAACAGCGCCCCCCCGTCGTAGGAATCCTCATAAAAACAGCCCGCCTGGCAGACCTCGCTTGCTATCAGGGAAAAAAGAAGCCCGTCGGCCCTGTTCAGGTCAACCGAAGGCATCGTGCATTCCGGTATCCTGTTCAGCGATCCCCATTCCTTCATCTGCCGGGCAGATTCTAACAGATCAGGAGGCACTTCGGCCTGCTCCTCGGCCCACGCCCAGAGCCAGGTAAGGGTATTGTGGGACTCGGTGCCCAGTACCTGAAAAGGGAACTCGAAGCCCCCGGAAAAGCGGACAAGGCCCGTATCGAGGTCCAGGTCCAACGTATGTTCCCCGATCAGTGCGCTCAGTTTCTCCCGTTTTTCCAGCGAGAGCAGTGCGTATTGTTCAAGATAGGTGATAAGTGCTTTCATGATCCTCCGGGTAGTTTGTTCGAAGAGTTTGAATTCTGGAGTGAGCGCATTCCCCGCAGCTTGTTGCGAGGTCTTGCCCCCAGCGTTTACAAGTGGAACCGCGAGTCTCGCACCCAATGATTTCGAGTGTCACGCGCGATAGGGTGTGCAGGGGGTTAGCGAGCGAGTACGATATTGACTCGCACCCAGCGTTTACGAGCGCTTGCCGCAAGCGCAGGGTGTTCCAACCTTGAGAATCGAGATTCCTGCAGCTTGTTGCAGGGCGCTTCAATCGTTTGAAAGCCAGAGCATCGTACGAAATCGTTCGATCACCCATATATATGGCCCGCGATATCCCAATGCAGGAACTGATGGATTTCGTCGGCCGCCGATTTTGCGCTTGCGCGCACATATTCATCGGGATCGAGCAGGGCGCGCTCGATGACCGGCCTCACAAGTGCGCTATCCAATATGCGGAAGCGCCTTGCGAGATGGCCCAGGCTCGTGACTGCGTTGCCTCTCACCTTCCCGTCGAGGTGCGAAACCAGTCTTATACAGACCGTCTCGGCGAAGGACCGGTCTGAAGAGGCGAGCGCAACGATGAGCGGGACCAGGTGAAGTTCGTCAGGTTCGTTCCGGACAATTGCCGCCTCGACATCCTCGTCGGTGAATGTTTCCATGTCCTGGAACCGTTTCATGCAATGAATATACAGCAGGAGCGGATGCCCGTCAAGAAAGGATGGAGCGAAAGGGGATGTGCCGAGTGCAGTTGCTCGGCACATGCGGTAGGAGGAAACGTCGGAAGCGACCGGTCATGGGTCGTATCTTTTTTCCGGTCATGGTGCGGGCGCTCAGGGCTATATGCGGGCACGCTCTATAGTTGGCAATTACTGGTCATGGTGTTGCTGCCATTCCCGGGAAGCTCCTCCTTCGATGCCGCAGGACCGGGTACGTTTGATTCCATCGGGCATCCTTGGCAGGAGAACAGCCCGTTCAGGTTCAGCTCTTTTTTCCTCAACCGGCAGAGGTGTTCGGTAACAAAATCGGAAAACAGCTTGCAGTAGAGCAATCCTGGGGAAAGGGGTTCGGTCGCCTGCGATGTTCCTCTGGCTCTGCTATGAACTCGTTTCATGGAATTCTCCGAAGAGCGACCGCCAATGGCACGCTTCGAGGGCATTATCGCACCCCAGGGCCGTTCTTGAGGGCTGCCGCATGCTTTTGTCGTCTCTGTGTCGTCCTGTACTTCTTCATACTGCCGACCATGGGCGGTATCTCTAATCGGTCGTTCTCTTCGCGTTCATGATCTTGCCTGTCATGATGATGGCCTCTGCCAGCCTGGTCATGGCTATGTTCTGGTTCCTGCTCATATGCTGGATGCGTTTAAAGGCATCAGCCTCGGTAATGCCCTCCTTCGCCATGAGCAGCCCCTTGGCCTGTTCGATCAGTTTTCGGGCCCTGATCGTCTCCTGGAGATTTTCGATCTGCACTTTTAGCGTCTGTATCTGCTTGAACCGTGACCATGCAAGGGCAATAGCGGAAAGGAGTTGATTTTGGGAAAAGGGTTTGAGGATATAACCGGAAACGCCGATTAAGTCAGCCTGCTCAATGAGGCCGGCATCGTTCAAGGCGGTGACGATCACGATCGGCAAAGGGGCATCGCGCAGCACTCGCTCGGCAGCGGCAAGTCCGTCCCGGTCGCCTTCCATCCGGATATCCATGATGGCAAGATCGGGCATCATGGATTTTATCATCAGTTCCGCATCGTTTCCGCAGGTTGCGCACCCGAGCACCTGGTGTCCCAGATTCTGCAGCATTGCGGCAAGACTGGAAGAAATGAACGCGTCGTCTTCCGCTATAACGATCCTGAGCCGGTCCATGTACGGTCCTTTTGCCGTTCACGTTCGAACAGCATTAAGATGTAACAATTCAGATCTCAAGAAACTAATCTAATTTCCCATAAAGTTAAAGTTATATTGTTTCTAATAATTGCAATTATTATGCTAAATGGATTCTTTTAATATACTGATAGTTATAGAACCTATGTCTTTAGATTGAGCAATAATACCCAGAGAACTGCGTGTTTTTACTCTTTTTTGAATTTTTTGCAACAGTTTTTCCTGATGCTGTCGATCTGAATAGTGCAGTATATTACAGTGCGGTTTGTTGGTCGGCGGTTTTACCTTTCTTTTTAAGTTATGCAGCCATCTTTTCCATTTGTTTCGAGTACGTCCCGAAGCGTGCATTGCCGTTGCACTTTGCGCGCTGGTAGAACAGGTACTGTGCTTCCCGAGCGTTTGAAGCTGAACCGGCCCATGCTTTAAGGGCCGGATCCTGCAGAGCCCGTGCATAGGAAAAACTCAGTTCCCAGGGGTGAGGGCCCCGCGCGTTCATGATGTTCAAATGCTCCGTCGCAAGTTCGGGCGTCTGTCCGCCGGACAGGAACAGGATGCCCGGTACCGCGGCGGGAACAGTACGCCGAAGCGTTCGGATGGTACGGTCAGCAACCTCGGAAGGGGATGCCTGTTTGGCTGACTGCTTTCCCGACAGGACCATATTCGGCTTCAGCAGCATTCCGTCCAGCATCACGTGGTGCGCTCTGATGGCATCGAACACGAGCTCAAGCATTGCCGACGTCACTTCCTCGCATCGGGCTATGTCATGGTCGCCATCCATCAGGATCTCGGGCTCGACGATCGGCACGAGGCCGGCTTCCTGGGAGAGGGCTGCGAAGAGGGCCAGGTCGTGTGCGTTTACGTACATGCAGGCCCGGGACGGAATGGCGGCGCCGATCGTGATCACGGCCCGCCACTTGGTAAAGCGGGCGCCCAGACGGACATATTCCTGCAACCGTTCACGCAAGCCATCCCTGCCCGCCGTTATCTTTTCCTGAAGCGAGTTCGGCATGCCGATTGTGCCCTTATCCACCTTGATGCCGGGAATGATGCCTTTGCGCGTCAGCACCTCGACGAAGCTGCTGCCGCCGGCTGTTTTCTGCCTCAGCGTCTCTTCGAACAGGATCACGCCGCTGATGAATTTCTCGATCCCTCCGGTCGTGAACAGCAGCTCCCGGTAGGCGCGGCGTGTTTCCTCCGTTGATTCAATGCCCAGCGCCTTGAACCGTTTCTGTATCGTGGGGAGGCTTTCGTCCGCGGCGAGGATTCCTTTTCCTGAAATCACAAGCATGCGTGTGGTCGCTTCGAGGCTAATACTGTTCATGGCAGGCTCCGAGATGTTTTTCTTTAACAGTAGCACTTCCGAGACGGCTGCAGGGTAAGCATAAAATAGGAAATTTCTATCGGGAGAGTTCTTCAGAACCGCAAGGAATGGTTACGCCAGAGAGACAACGCCGCTGCCGAGCACGGACTCTATCTCGGTAATCAGCTGCTCGCTGGGGTTTACGCGGATCTCCCTGCCTACGGAAATGAGCGAGTCGGGGCGGGTGGGATTCTGCAATCGCAGATACACGGGGATCGTGCCCTGGTAGCGGAGCAGGATCTCCTTGACCTTGATCAGGTCCTCCTGGGTCAGGCCGGTGGCATTGAAGCGGATGTCCATCCTGGTCGTTCCGCGTTTCTTGACCTCCGTAAGCAGGTGCAGCCGCAGTGCCTTGATCTTGCTGCCCTGCTCGCTCTTGTCGAGCTGCCCGGCCACGATGAGGGGCGTGTCGGTCAGGAGCAGGTGCTGCGAGGTCTTGTACAGATCGGGGAACACGACGACTTCCACCGTACCCGAGAGGTCCTCAAGGTTCAGGATGGCCATCTTCTCCTGGCTCTTCTTGGTTACCTTGATCTTCATGCCGGCAATGATCCCGCAGATCGTCACTTCCTTGCCGTCCTGGACCCCATCGAGCGTCTCCGTTGTTACCGAAGCATACCGGGCGATGTCCGACTGGAATGCGGCGAGGGGATGGCCTGACAGGTAGAAACCTACGCTTTCTTTTTCATAAGCGAGCAGCTGGCTCTCTTTCCATTCCGGGACGGCGGGCAGGGCCGGTTCCTTGTGCGAATCCAGGGAATCGAAAATGCTGAACTGCCCGATCGCCTCCTGCTCCTGCTGTTTGCTACCCTGGTCCATGATCATGTCCAGGCCTTCCAGCATCTGTGCACGGCGGGAACCGCTGAAATCGAATCCTCCGCACTTGATCAACGCTTCGATCACCCTGCGGTTGACCCTGCGCTGGTCCACCTTTTTGCAGAAGTCCATGATCGAGGTGAACGCCCCCTTTGACCCGCGGGCTTCGATGATCGCTTCGATCGCCGAGATGCCGACGTTCTTGACGGCTGCCAGTCCGAATCGAATCGAACCGATCGTGCTTCCCGGCTCCACGGTGTCGCGGTCGTGCGCTTCCACGACGGTAAAGTCCCACATGCTGCTGTTCGCGTCAGGCGGGAGAATATCGATGCCCATCTGGCGCGCCTCGTGGATATACTTCACGACCTTGTCCGTGTCCTGGACTTCACTCGTGAGCAGGGCGGCCATGTATTCGACCGGGTAGTGGGCTTTGAGGAAGGCTGTTTGATAGGAAATGAGTGCATAGGCCGCGCTGTGCGATTTGTTGAACCCGTACTCGGCGAACTTCGCCATCAGGTCGAAGATCTTTTCCGCTTTTTTCGGATCGACTCCTTGTTTTTCGGCTCCCTTCAGGAAGGGGACCTTTTCCTTGGCCATGACCTCGGGGTCCTTCTTTCCCATGGCCCGGCGCAGGAGGTCGGCGCCGCCCAGGGAATAGCCGGCAAGCGTGCGCGAGATCTGCATCACCTGTTCCTGGTACACGATGACGCCATAGGTGTCCTTAAGGATGGGCTCGAGCGCCGGAAGCTCGTAGGATATTTTCGTGGACCCTTTTTTGCGCTTGATGAAGTCGTCGACCATGCCGCTCTGGAGCGGACCGGGACGATACAGGGCGACCAGTGCGATCAGGTCCTCGAAGCACTGCGGCTTCATCTTGATCACGATCTCGCGCATGCCCGAGGATTCCAGCTGGAAGATGCCTGCCGTTTCTCCGCGAGACAGGAGATCGAAGGTTTTCTGATCATCCATGGGGATGCGGGAGATGGAGAACTGTTCTTCAGCGGCCAGGGGAGCCCGCGCCAGCCGATTGTTAATGTGTTTGACGGCTTTATCGATCACCGTCAGCGTGCGCAAGCCCAGGAAGTCGAACTTGACGAGGCCGATCTTTTCCACGCCCTTCATGTCGAACTGAGTGGTGATCTCATCCTTCGGCGTCTTGAAGAGCGGTACATACTCCGTCAGTGGCTGCTCGGAAATGACAACGCCCGCGGCGTGCTTGGAAGCGTGCCGCACCTGGCCTTCGAGGTTGCGCGCGATCTCGATGAGTTCGGCCATGCGCGCGTCTTTCATGACTTCTTTGAACTTGGGCTCCTGCTTTATGGCCTCTTCGAGCGTGATGTTGAGGGTGTTGGGGACGAGCTTCGCGACCTTGTCCACTTCGGAGTAGGGGATGTCCAGGACGCGCCCCACGTCGCGGATCACGCCTTTTGCGAGCATGGTGCCGTAGGTGATGATCTGGGTAACGTGGTCCTGGCCGTACTTCTCGGTCACGTACTTCAACACTTCGTCCCGGCGGTCCATGCAGAAGTCCACGTCGATGTCAGGCATACTTACGCGTTCGGGGTTCAGGAACCGCTCGAACAGGAGGTTGTAGGGCAGGGGGTCGAGGTCCGTGATGCGCAGGCTGTACGCGACCAGGCTGCCGGCGGCGGAACCGCGGCCCGGGCCCACGGGTACGCCGTGCTCCTTGGCGTAGCGGATAAAGTCCCAGACGATCAGGAAGTACCCGGCAAAGCCCATTTTTTCGAGCATCTTGATCTCTGATTCAAGGCGTGCCCGGTACGTCTCCGGATCAAAGCTCCCTTTGCCGCGCACCGCTTCGACCTCCCCAAAGCGTTCTTCCAGCCCTTTTCGCGCCAGCTCGGCCATATAGGCTTCCCGGGTATAGCCGTCAGGGACCGGAAAATGGGGGAGGTGATACTTGCCGAGCTCGAGCTCGAGGTTGCAACGCTGGGCAATGGCGATCGTGTTCGAGATTGCCTCGGGAACATGGACAAAGGATTTCTTCATTTCCTCGGGGGTCTTCACATAAAAGGTTTCCGAGGAAAAGCGCATCCGGTTCGTGTCCTTCACCGTTTTCCCGGTCTGGATGCAGAGGAGCGCGTCATGGGACTTGTGGTCCTCCATGTTCAGGTAATGGCAGTCATTGGTGGCCACCAGCGGTATGCCGGTTTCCTTCGAAAGGCGTATCAATTCCCGGTTCGCCTGTTCCTGCTCCGGGATGCCGTTGTCCTGGAGCTCAAAATAGAAATTATCGGCGCCCAGAATGTCCCGGTACTCAAGGGCCGACTTCCTTGCGTCCTCGTACCGTCCCTGCAGCAGCAGCCTCGGCACTTCACCGGAGAGGCACGCGGACATGCCGATGAGACCCTGATGGTGCTGTCTCAGCAATTCCTTGTCTATCCGGGGTTTATAATAGAAACCTTCGAGATAACCGGCGGTCACGAGCTTGACCAGGTTCTTGTAGCCCTGTCTGTCCCGGGAAAGGAGGATGAGGTGATAAAAACTTTCATCATGCTGGCTCCCGGCACCGGTCTTTTCGAAGCGGGAACCGGGAGCGACGTACATCTCGCATCCGATGATGGGCTTGATCCCGGCTTTGGTCGCTTTCAGATAGAAATCGAGGGCGCCGAAGAGGTTGCCGTGGTCGGTCACGGCAATGGCCGGCATTTTGAGTTCAACGGCTTTTTTAATGAGGGCGTCGAGCGAGTTCGCTCCGTCGAGCAGGCTGTATTCGGTATGGAGGTGCAGGTGGACGAAGTCGGCGTGGTGCATGGGATAAGACAAGCTCCAAATTCCAAACCACAAATCTCAAACAATCTCCAAATTGAAAAAAAACAATTTTCGAAACAGTAATTTGAAAATTGGTGCTTGGAATTTATTTGGGATTTGGTGCTTCGGATTTCGGATTTATTTTTTCCGCTACGGCGGAAAAAATGGAGGCGGCGATCGGATTTGAACCGATGAATGAAGGTTTTGCAGACCTCTGCCTTAGCCACTTGGCTACGCCGCCCTGAAAACAAAAAAGTTAAAAGCTAAAAGTTTGCAGGCCGAGCGGAACTTTTAACTTTTAACTTTCTCGCGAATTCTATGGAGCGGGTGGCGGGACTCGAACCCGTGACCCCAACCTTGGCAAGGTTGTGCTCTACCAGCTGAGCTACACCCGCAATTTTTCGATGTTTCGGTGCTTGAGACGTCCAAATATAACAAAGTGGTCTATCCTTGTCAACAGAAAATTAAAATTTGATCAAAGCGGAGGTGTTTAAGTCGGTTGAACGCTTGCAGCCCGACGGTTGAACTTTTACCTAAGCATCAGACAGTTCAGAGGGAACCGGGAACCCGGTTTTTATTGACTAGCGATCGGCATTATGGTATCTATTCATACCGGACATCAAGACACCATCGGGAGGAAAGAGGGTTTATGAACACAGCAAAAACAATTGGTTTGATGGTATTTATGACGCTGCTCCTCGTCTTTGTCGGTGCGGCAATAGGCGGGCAAAGCGGTATGATCTTCGCTTTCGGCCTGGCAGTGATCATGAATTTCGGCTCGTACTGGTTCAGTGACAAGATAGTCCTTAAAATGTACCGTGCGCAGCCGGTGAGCGAAGCGGAGGCGCCGGAACTGCATTCCATGGTGCGGACCCTTGCACAGAAAGCCGGGATGCCGATGCCGAAGGTTTATATTATACCTGAGGAAACGCCGAATGCATTCGCAACCGGCAGGAATCCCGAGCATGCGGTAGTTGCCGTAACGCACGGCATCATGCGCATCCTTTCTCGGGAAGAACTGACCGGGGTGATCGCCCATGAGCTTGCCCATATCCGGCACCGAGACATGCTGACCGGCACCATTGTTGCGACCATCGCCGGAGCAATCAGCATGCTCGCCCAGATGGCGCAATGGGCCATGATCTTCGGGGGCGGCAGGAGGGACGATGACGAAGGGGGAAGCAATCCCATCGCAGCGCTCGTTATGATGATCGTGGCTCCTATTGCCGCGATGCTGGTGCAGATGGCCATTTCCCGAACCCGGGAGTATGAGGCCGACAAGGGCGGAGCAAGTCTTGCCGGCAATCCTCATTGGCTGGCGAATGCATTGTTGAAGCTTGAAAAGGGCAATCAGGTGGTGCCCATGGGCGATGCCAGACCGGCTACCGCACATATGTTCATTGTTAACCCGCTTCACGGCGGCGGGTTGATGAAACTGTTCAGCACTCATCCGCCGATTGCCGAGAGAGTGAAACGGCTGGAAGAGATGGCGCGGGGAAGATAAACAAAACGAAGGAAACTGCAATTCGTAAAATACCGGCTTATGGCCGGTATTTTTTTGCTCTTTTCTGAACTCAAATTTTAATTTTATAAGATATAATACGATAGGTTGACATTACCCTAATACTTTGTTATAACCATAATATTGTTGGGAACGATGTTAAATAGTATGTCGTTCCTATCTTGGAACAGGGGGGTATTGTAATGCTCAAGAAACTAAGTATTTCAAAGCGATTCGGTCTTATCCTTTTTTTTATGTTTATTGTCACCCTGCCGATTATCACTTCGATCATGTACTATTTCTTCCGCCAGAATGCTATTCGAGAGATAGCCGATAAAGCAACACTTACCATGCATTCTATGGATTCAGTGAGGAAATACGTTGGCGATGAGCTCCGGCCGGCGATCAAGAAAGATCTTTCCAGTAAATTCATGCTCGAGGGGATGTCTGGATTTTATATTTTACGCAAGGTGTCCAATAATCTCCAAAGCGTGCAGCCCAATTATCTGTACAAACAGGCAACATCCAACCCTCTGGTTGCCACCAACAAGGCCGATTACTATGAAGACTGGTTAATTCAACGATTCCGGGACAGCCCGGGAACGACTGAATTAAGCGGTTTACGGACAGACGGCCGGGAACCCCTCTATTATATTGCCCGCTCGGTGGCGGTTGACAGGCCTGAGTGCATGAATTGCCATGGAGATCCTGCTGCGGCCCCGCAGGACCAGGTGGAACGCTACGGCACTACGTCAGGTTATCATTACGCTATGGGCTCGGTCGTCGGCGCAAATATCATCTATGTCCCGGCATCGGTGCCGATTTCCATTGCGACCAAGTCGACGATCATCGTTGCGGTACTGTTTACCGTGCTTTTTTTTCTTCTTTTTGTCATTATCAATATTCTGATACGCGCCAGCATCATTCGTCCTATTGAGAATTTTGTAAAAGTAGCCGAGCAGGTGAGCAAGGGCAAGTTCGACAACAAATTCGAGATCAATACCGAGGATGAACTGAAAACGCTTGCCGATGCCTTTACCAGGCTTAAAACGAGCATCGTTATGATGATGGACATGATGAAAAAAACGGGGAAATAGGCGATGCAAAAGAACATTGCCGATATTGTTTCCGAGATCTGTGAAGCGAGAGTAACGGGAATTCTCAGCCTGAGCCTTAAGAACGACTCGGCACTCTTCAAGATATTCTTCAGGAACGGTGCTATTTACCTTCTCACCCACAGCACCTGCAAGGACAGGGAATGCCTGATGAAGATGAGCGAACACCAGTTCTTGACCGGTTTGTTCATGCCGGGAGCGCAAGTCGATACTCACCAAAACGGCTCCTCGATTCCTTCCGATGAAGTTATCCTGATTTTGAGAAAGGCGAACAAAACAATAGAGTGGAGCGGGCAATGGGACGGTCGGGTAAGAGCGCCGGGGAAAGACGGCATTTCAACAACGATAGTCGACAGCGGGATTATCGCACAGTTGGAGGAAGAACTGGTGAATGTTGCAGGACCGGTCGGGCCCATGGTGCTTGCTCAGGCATATGATTCCTGCGGACTGAAGCCGGGGCAATCGATTACGAGGACCGAATTCCAGCGCCTGGTTCTGGCAATCAGCGGGAAACTGCCGGACGAACAGAAGATTCCCTTTTTGAAGAAGTTCAACTGAACGTCACCACAGGAAGAGCAGCGTAAGAACCATAATCAAAGCCACAGCCGATAAAAAAGCCCCCCGCTCCGGGAAGAAGCGGGGGCTTTTACTTGCAGCACACTTCTATTAGATGCCCAATTCTTTCATCCACTTGGGATATCTTTTTTTCGCAACCTCAAGCGGGACCGTGCCGTCTATCATGATCCTGAGCAGTCCCGGATTGGCCAGCGTGCCGAGATAGATATGGGCCGGCACGGCCACCACGAACAGGACAAAGGCGAGGTTATGGACCAGATGGGATACCTGGATGAGCGTGCGCATGCCGGGCAGGAGCCAGATGGCAAGGCCCGATACTGCAATGCCGAAGCCGCCTGCCAGGATAGCCAGGTAATAGAGTTTCTGTCCTGTATTGATCTTGCCCATGGGAGGTACCTGCACGTGCTTCTTCGACAGGTAGCCGCCGCCCAGCTTGATCCAGTTCCAGTCGTCCCTGCTCAAGTCTAGTGCTTCTCCCAGATAATTGAACAGGGTCCCGGCGAGCGAGAACGTGAAGATGACGCCGGTCCAGTTATGGACCCATTTCATCGTAGTATTGCTCCCGAACAGGGCGTAGATGCCTTCCATCTTGAATACGAACCCGTAGCCCGTGATGATCAACAGAATACAGCTCACGGCCAGGATCCAGTGGTTGATGATCTCAGCGGTCGTGGCTTTTACCAACGTTTTTTCGCTCATGATTTCTTCACCTCCTCATCGTCCTTGTGCGGGCCGATCACGGCATAATGGAGCAGGGCGCCGGCCACAGCGCCGCCGAGCCCGATGACCGAAAGCGGCTTGAGCACGTTGTGCCAGAAGATGACGCTTTCCGGGATTGCGGGGTTCTCGTCCATCCCGTAGATCTTGGGCGCATCTTTAAAAGCATATAGCGTTCCGAGCCCGGTCAGGTCCGCTTCTCCGTAGACCTTGCTGTACCCGGCCTTTTTGGCTGAAGCGAGCAGCTCGTTCCGGTCGCCGAACCTGATGGCACCGGTCGGGCAGGTCTGGGCACAGGCCGGGGAAAGACCTTCAGCGATACGGTCGCTGCACAGAGTGCATTTGGATATTTTGTTGCTGCTGTCGTAACGCGGCACATTGAAGGGACAGCCCGCAACGCAAAGTTTGCATCCGATGCATTTGTCCCGATCGGCGGCAACGGCACCTTCCTTGGTTTTGTAAAGGGCCCCCGGAGCAGGGCAGATCTTCATGCAGCCGGCGTCGCCGCAGTGCATGCACCGGCGGCTTACAAAGAGCCAGCGTACGGGGTTCGATTCGGACGGGACCTCGCTGTACCGGATGATATTGTAGGCCGTCGGTGCCAAATCGGGCGGATTCTGGTAGGTTCCTGAGTTCTTCGTTTTCTCGCTTGAAAGCTGGTTCCAGTTCTTGCAAGCCGTCTGGCAGCCTCGGCACCCGATGCAAAGCTCGGGTGAGATGAGCAGCGCTTTTCTGTTTTCGTTTGTGTTTGCCATATTCTCCCCCTATGCCTTTACCACGTTGACCATAAAGGCCTTGGATTCGGGTATCATGGTGTTGGCGTCGCCGACGGTCGGTGTGAGCAGGTTCGCACTGTCGCCGCCGCTGCCGTCCTCGGGGAACTGCCACCCGAAGTGCCAGGGTATGCCGACCTGGTGCACCGTCGACCCGGCCACCTTGAAGGGCTTGAAGCGGTCGGTCACGATCGCGATCGCCCAGAGCTCGCCCCGCCCTGACTTGACGATCACTTTCTCTCCGTCGCTTATTCCTTTTTCCTTTGCCAGCTCCTTGCTCAGTTCCACGAACATCTGGGGCTGCATCTCGAGCTGCCAGGCTGCGTGACGCGTCATGACACCGGTCTGCCAATGTTCTGAAACGCGGTACGTGGACGCCACAAAAGGGAATCTCGTGTCACAGGAGAAGTAGGCGTCTTCCTTTTCGTTGAACAGCTTGATCGTGGGGTTGATGCGCTGCTTGGACATGGAGTTCTCTTCCAGCGGGCACTCAAGCGCTTCGTAATGCTCGGGGAAGGGGCCTTCTGCCATGCCCGGCCCGAAGATGCCGCCGACGCCTGTCGCCATCATGATGAAAGGGAGTTTGCCCTTTTCCGTTGCCATGGGGGGAGCGGGCCCGTCAGGCACATCACCCACCCAGGTGCCGGGCTTTTTGCTCGCAGGATCC
>Ga0154473_1123_pt6 | contig 20648 bp, 20 predicted proteins | sample RifGroC2_FD_115952 | JGI IMG/M metagenome (GOLD analysis project Ga0154473, IMG submission 115952) | Nitrospirae bacterium GWC2_57_9 | reverse complement strand
TTCCCGGAGCCACGACTGCCGGGGGAGTACGGATGGGTTCGGGGACCCAGTCTACGCTTACCCTGAGCGATGCGGAAGCCATCCAGAAGGAGTGCTCTGCCGTCTCCGATGTGGCGCCCGTTCTTGGCGGCGTGGCACAGGTGGTCTTCGGTCATTTGAACTGGTCGACCGGCGTTTCCGGAACCACCCCGGGAATGTTGACTGGACGTGACTGGCAGCTCTCGTCCGGTAAACCTTTCACCGATCAGGATGTCAAGGCGGGGACAAAGGTTTGTTTGCTGGGACAAACAGTGGTGGACAATCTGTTCGGAGATATGGACCCTGTCGGTCGTATCATCAGGATCAAGAACATTCCTTTTACGGTCATAGGAACGCTGGAGAAAAAGGGGCCTTCACCCTCGGGACAGGACCAGGACGATACGATATTCATTCCTATTACCACCGCTCAAAAAAAGGTGTTCGGAACCGCGTTCCCGGGGATGGTCAGGATCATTTATGTCAAGGCGATGAGCAACGGGGACCTGGACGAAGCCGAACGGCAGATCACCGAACTGTTGAGACAAAGACATCGCATCGGCCAGAAGCAGGAGAACGATTTTACCGTACGGAACCTGACACAGCTCCTCCAGGCGCAGGAGCAGTCCGCAAAGATGATGACGATGCTGTTGGGGATCATTGCTTCGGTTTCGCTCGTTGTCGGAGGCATCGGGATCATGAACATCATGCTGGTGTCCGTGACCGAGCGGACACGCGAGATCGGCATCCGCATGGCCATCGGCGCAAAGACCTGGGATATCCGGCTTCAGTTCATCATCGAGGCGCTCACGCTGTCTCTTATCGGTGGCATTATCGGCATTTTTCTGGGCCTCTCGGTATCCATGCTCCTTTCGTCCCTCTCAGGCTGGCCTACGATAGTCTCTCCGCTGTCCATACTGCTCGCTTTCGGCTTCTCGGGTTTCATCGGCATCTTCTTCGGTTTTTATCCCGCTTATAAAGCCTCGCTACTTAATCCTATAGATGCTCTTCGTTTCGAGTAAGAAGCGTTTGCTACACAATTTTAAAATGCGCTTGCTCTGTAGCCTATAAAAAATAGCATATTGTTGCATTAAATTATTTTAGTACTTTCCAGTTTACAAAGAGCGCTAGGTGTGCTAAATTCTATTTTGTAATACTTTAGGCATAGGGGTCCGCTGGGGGAAAAGGGGGTGACATGCGTAAGCGGACGAGTACGCTGATAAGCACCTATCGCATTTAAATCATCTCAACTGGAGGGCGGCTATGAGCAAAAAACTTATTGCAGCACTTGTTGTCATGCTTTTCGCAGTTGTGTCACCGGTGGCGTTTGCGGAAGAAGAGGTTGGAGCAGTGGCAAGTGCCATCAAATCCAATGCTCCTATTCCGACAGGACATTTCGCGATAATCGCCAAATATGCTGACGAGTATTTGAGCGGAGTTGCTCATCGCACGATTTATGCGTCAGTCTTTAATGATGGTATCAACAGTTTTGTCAATCCCTACGATGACCTTTCCGATTTCTTTATTCTTGATATCAGAACGGCTGCTGATTTTGCAAAAAAACATATCGAAGGCGCCGTAAACGTTCAGTTTGCGGCTGTCGCAAAGCCTGAAAACCTTGCCCTGTACCCGACCGACAAACCAATACTCGTTGTCTGTTACACAGGGCATACGGCGTCGGTCGCGACAGGTATTCTCAACACCCTCGGCTATGACACTTGGACACTGCGTTTCGGCATGGCCTCCTGGACCGCTTCATCTTCTCAGAAAATATACAATCCCAGCATATCACAGACGATATATGGCGGCGGCTGGTAGGATAAAGAAGTCCGTAAAGAGGTTCCCGGAAACGGGGACCTCTTTTTTATGTGTGAAGTTATTTTTTGTTGCACATTCCTCAATCCTCTGATGTCAGCAACTCCTGTTTCCCCTTCGATCTTGCTACTCGTCAGCTTCATTTTCTTACTCTTCAAAGACTGCTTTCACCTCGACAAAATCTTCTAAATGCACTAATATTCTGTCGAACCTATGGCCGACATTAAGACCATCATTGACCGCATCAGAAAGCCGCTTGTCTTCGCTTCACGGCACAATTATGCCCATTTGCACAGCCTTACGGGCCTTGAACCTTTTATCCGCGCGCAGATAAGCGACCTTAAAATGCTTGCTCAGCATCGGAAAGGACTGCAGGAACTCGAAGCGCTTTTTTCCGGTTTTGACGCTCTGGAACTGGACGAAAAGCGGAGTCGTATAGTGCGAGCAGGCGAGCTCCTGGATAGGCTTGAAAAAGAAGTGCCCGGCCCTTCATCGCAACCTGCTTTCCGTGCGATCCCATCTCCTAAAGAGCACGCGGAGCCGGCGACCTCATCGGGCCTTACGCTTGATACGCCTGTTCAATATGTGAAAGGCATCGGGCCAAAGAGGGCTGAACTTCTCAAAAAGCTCGGCATCGCCTCTGTCGAGGATGCCCTGTTCTATTTGCCCTGGCGGTACGAGGACCGGGGGAACCTGAAAAAGATCGGCCGGCTGAGCATCGGTTCCTTCGAGACCGTCATGGGGGAAGTGATCTCGGCTGACGTCGTCCAGACAAAGCGGAGATGGGTCAAGGTCTTCGAGCTGGTGATCACGGACAGAAGCGGCATGCTGGTCGGGTCCTGGTTCAATCAACCCTTCATGAAGAAGGCCTTCAAGACAGGCCAGAAGGTCCTGCTTTCGGGCATCGTCAAGTCGAACCCCTATCGCGGCGGTCTTCCCCAGATCGACAACCCCGATTACGAGATCATGGAAGAGGGCGGAGGGGACGATTTGATCCATACAGGCAGAGTCGTGCCGATCTATCGCAGCACGTCCGGCTTGTCCGTTCGCTATTTGCGCAGCATGATGAAGGTTATCCTGGACGCCTGCGCGGGGCAGGTTCCCGAGACTCTGCCTGATGATATTATCAAAAAATACGGGTTCATGCCCGGATCGGAAGCGCTGCACGAGGTCCATTTTCCTGAACAGGAGAAGGACGTTACCGTCCTGAACAGGGGGACCGGGGCTGCACACAGACGGCTCAGCTTCGAAGAGCTGTTCTCGCTGGAACTGGGGCTGGCCCTCAGGAAACGCGGCGTTGTCGTGGAAAAGAAGGGTATTTGCTTCAGGAACCTCGGCGGTCTGGAGGATGACCTGCGAAAGAGCCTGCCTTTTACACTTACCAGGGCCCAGGAGCGGGTGATCGCCGAGATCAAACGGGACATGACAGCGGAGCGGCCCATGAACAGGCTGATTCAGGGCGACGTGGGGAGCGGGAAGACGGTGGTCGCCCTCATTGCAGCACTCATGGCGGTCGAGAACGGATACCAGGCATGCGTCATGGCGCCCACGGAGATCCTTGCCGAGCAGCACGCAAAGAACATGGCAACCCTTGCCGGACCGCTGGGTGTTACCGTCCGGTCCTTGACGGGCAGAATGAAGAAAAAGGAAAAGGAAGGTCTCCTTCAGGAGATCGCATCAGGTGCCGCCCATATTGTGGTCGGAACTCATGCCTTGATCGAGCAGAACGTCCAGTTCAAGCAGCTCGGCCTGGCCATCATAGACGAACAACACCGGTTCGGAGTGATGCAGCGCTCGACGCTCACGTCCAAAGGCTATGAGCCGGACGTACTCGTCATGACCGCAACACCCATTCCGCGCACGCTGGCTCTCACCGTCTATGGAGATCTGGACGTGTCCGTTATCGACGAGATGCCCGCCGGCCGGAGCCCGATCATCACCAGGCTCTATTTCGAATCCAAACGGCAAGAGGCCTACCGGTTCATTGACAGCGAAATTGCCAAAGGGCGGCAAGCCTATGTGGTCTACCCCTTGGTCGCCGAAACCGAAAAAAGCGATCTTAAGGCTGCAACCGAAATGGCCGCTCATCTGCAAAAGGACATATTCCCGAAATGGAAAGTCGCTCTGCTGCACGGCAGAATGAAGTCCGATGAGAAGGCCGCCGCCATGTCCTCGCTCAAGGAAGGCGATACGCAGATCCTCGTCTCGACAACCGTGATAGAAGTAGGCGTGGACGTTCCGAACGCCACGGTGATGGTCATCGAACATCCTGAACGCTTCGGCCTGGCACAGCTTCATCAGCTCCGCGGCAGGGTCGGCAGGGGAGCGCATCAGTCCTACTGCATCCTGATGGGCCCCCGCATGTTCGCGGACGAAGCGCGTGAACGACTGAACGCGTTCAGCCGGACGAATGACGGGTTCAAGATCGCCGAGGAGGACCTCAGGATGCGGGGCCCGGGCGAGTTCTTCGGGACACGCCAGTCAGGACTGCCCGACCTCCGCGCAGCCGATATCATCCGGGATGCGAACCTGCTTGAAGCAGCGCGCGAAGAAGCATTCTCGCTGATCCGGCAGGACCCGGAACTGAAGAGTTGTCCCGGTCTTGGCGAACTGGTGAGACGGAAGTGGAAGGGCAAGCTCGGCCTGATCAGCGTAGGTTGATATTTTCGTAATATTCTGATAAAGTAGAGACAATTCCGGCCAGGGCTGTACTGCCCGCTCGCCCTCGCCGGTGATATCGGTACTAATGCCTCAGGCAGGTACCCTTAGGATGTGCCATGACGATCTGGGAAAAAGTGATAGTAAACATCGAAAGAGGCGCTCAAAAAATAACGGCTGGGGCTGCCCTCTTCTCCGATCGGGTCCGCGCCGAGATTTCACTCGCGCGGCTTCGGATCCGGAGGGACGATGTACGGTCGTCGATCGCGGAACAGGAGAGGATCATCGGCCGAAAATTCATCGAATTGACCAAAGAGGATGAACTGCCGCGGACGAGCGAACAACTCTTGAAAGACGAAGATATCCTTGCAGCTCTTTCGGAAATAGTCGCGCGGGAACGGGACCTCGAGGACATTCAGAACGAGATCCTGAAGGTACAGGAAGCGTTCAAACCGGTCAATACGCCGGGTCAGGACGGCGCCCTATGATCCAGGCCGTCGCGTTCATTTTCGGTCTCCTGATCGGGAGTTTTCTCAATGTCGTCATCGTCCGCCTGCCCCGCGGACGCTCCATTGTCAAGCCCCCCTCCCACTGCCCGCGGTGCAGAGAGTCCATAAAATTCTACGACAACATCCCGCTGGTCAGTTTCCTGCTCCTCAGGGGCAGATGCCGGAAGTGCGGGGAGCCCATATCCTGGCGTTATCCGCTCGTCGAGCTGCTGAACGGTCTGTTCTACCTCTGGATAGTCCATGAGTTCTGGTTGAACGGGGAAGCCTTCCTCCTCATGCTCTTCTGCTCGGCCCTTATCGTCATCACGTTCATTGATCTGGACCATCAGATCATTCCCGATGCCATCACCCTCCCGGGGATACTGATCGGCATTTCCATTGCCCCCTTTTTCTTGTCATCCCTGCAGGAACCCCTGCCGTTCAATCTGGGTCGCCTGATCCCGCATGCATGGCCTCACGTGATCAGCCTGCTGAACTCGGTGATCGGCGTGCTGTTCGGGGCCGTTCCTCTTCTCGCCGTGGGCTGGCTCTGGGAGAAATTGCGCAATATTGAGGCGATGGGCGGCGGCGACGTGAAATTGATGGGCATGGTCGGCGCCTTCCTGGGGTGGAAATCGGCTTTGCTCACGATCATGATCGGCGCCCTCGCCGGCTCTGCGGTCGGCATCGGTCTGATCGTCATGAAGCGGCATCATATGGACAAGGTAATTCCCTTCGGTCCCTTTCTCGCCTTCGGTGCCGTTACCACTGCCTTCTACGGTCCCGATATCATTGCCTGGTATCTTAGCCTGATCCGCATATGAACCTTTCGCACCTGTCCATACTGATCGGCATCGTGATCGTTCTGACCGGCGCTGCGATCGTGTGGGGTTCGACCCGCAGGTATCGGCGAGAGATGGGATTACAGAAGGAGGACCGGGATAAGACCTCCCAGTCCGCCTTCATCATCAATGCCTTTCATGACGTCAACAGGCAGCTCAAGGAAAAAGAACGCGAACTGCAGCGGCTCAAGGCCCTGGCCGAACAGCGCGCGGAGAACGTAGAGAGCTACACTGAGAACATCCTTCAGTGCGTGACCAGCGGGGTAATGTCCTTCGACAGGAATTGCCGTCTCACGACAAGCAACCGTGCGGCAGAGGAAATGCTCGGATGGACGATCGGACAGAAAGGCATGAGCTGCCAGGACCTGTTCGGTGAAGGCAATATTACGAGGGCCGTTCGCGACACCATCGAGGGGAAAAGGCCCTCTGCGCGGATGGAAGAGATGCTGGATCGGGCCCAGGGAAAGCTCTGGCTCGGATTCAATACGGCCGTATTGACGGACCGCCAGGGGGAGTCCCTCGGGGCCATCCTGTCGTTCTCGGACCTTACCGAGGTCAAACGTCTTCAGGAGCAAATGGAACTGCATGAACGACTGACAGCCCTGGGAGAAATGTCCGCGGGTATCGCCCATGAACTGAGGAATCCCATGGCGGTGATAACGGGTTACCTCAACCTGCTCTCCAAACGTACGGAGCCGGCAAGTCAGCCGCTCATCCGTGATATCACAGCCGAGATCAACGGGATGAACCGCATCATCGGCGACCTCCTGACGTTCGCGCGGCCGGCCTCCCTGAACCGGGTGAGGGTGAAGATCAAGGACATGATCGAAGGATGTCTCGCAAACGTTCTTCAGGTAGCCGATTGCGGTTTGCCGGTAAAGACCGTCCTCCGCGTCGACGAACGGGAAGCGTGCGTCGATGAGGTCCTCATGAGACAGGCGTTCACCAACCTGCTCCAGAACGCGCTGGAAGCCATGCCCGACGGAGGAACCCTCACCATTGAGGCGCAGAACGAGAATCCTATCGTGCTGCGGGTGAGCGACACGGGAACCGGTATACCCCAAAATGTCGTCAAGAAGGTATTTCTTCCGTTCTTCACGACCAAGGACAATGGAGTCGGTCTGGGCCTGGCACTCGTCCATAAGATCGTACTTTCCCACGGCGGAACAATAGCGGTGAACAGCGGGGAAGGAAAGGGGACCACGTTCACGGTGACCCTGCCGTCGACCTGATCATGGATACCATCCTCGTCATAGAAGATAAGGACAGCATGCGCGAGATGCTGAAGCAGACCCTGGAGGCCGAAGGCTATCACGTGATCCCTGCGCGGGACGGAGCCGAAGGGATCAAGAAGCTTTCCGATGAGCGAATAGGGCTCGTGCTGACCGATATGAAACTGCCGAAAAAGGACGGATTCGAAGTTTTGAAAGCGGTCAAGGAGGAGGACCATCTCCTGCCGGTGATAGTAATGACGGCGTACGGCACGATCGAGACGGCAGTCAAGGCCGTGAAGCAGGGCGCATACGATTTCCTGACCAAGCCCTTCGATACGGACCATTTGCTCGTGCTTATCAAACGGGCCCTGGACGCAAGCCGCATCGCGAGTGAAAACATCCTGATGAAGGAGGAATTCGGGGACAGGTTCGGCCTTCCGAAGATCATCGGGAAAAGCGGCCCGCTCCAGGAAATCACCTCCAAGATCCAGAAGGTGGCGCCCACGAACGCGACCGTGCTGATCCACGGCGAGAGCGGTACGGGTAAGGAGCTTTTCGCACGCGCTATCCATTACCTCAGCAACCGGAAGGACGGACCCTTTGTCGCGATCAACTCGGCGGCGATCCCCCGGGAATTGCTGGAGAGCGAACTCTTCGGTTACGAGAAAGGGGCCTTCACCGGCGCCGATGCCCGAAAACTCGGCAAGCTGGAGCTGGCAGACCAGGGCACGGTATTCCTCGACGAGATCGGAGATATGGACCTGACGCTCCAGGCGAAACTGCTGCGGGTCCTGCAGGAACAGGTAATTGAACGGGTCGGCGGGGGTAAACCGATCAAGATAGATGTACGGGTCGTGGCGGCCACGAACAAGGACATCGAAAAGGCGGTCGCAGCCCAGCTGTTCAGGGAAGACCTCTTCTACCGCCTGAACGTATTTCCCATCACCATTCCGCCTCTCCGCGACCGGCGGGAGGACATCCAGCCTCTGGCGGTCCATTTCCTCAACAAGTATTCGGCCGAAGTTCGGAAAGGCCCGCTCACGATTTCCGGGGAAGCCATGGAGATCCTGTTGAAATCCACATGGAAAGGTAACGTGCGCGAGCTCGAAAACGTGGTCGAACGATCGGTCATCTATGCGGACGGCGGCGAGATTCGTGCGCAGGACCTCGGCATCAGCGAAACAAGCATCATCAATGCCCTTTCCGAACACGTTCCCATGGACGGTCCGCTTCATGAAGTGGCGGCCGCCGCAACGCGCATCGCGGAATCGCGCCGCATCCGGCAGGTGCTCAAACAGACGGGCGGGAACAAGACCCGGGCAGCCGAGATACTACAGGTCAGCTACAAGACGCTGCTTACCAAGATCAAGGATTATCAGCTCGAAGAAAAGAGTGGAACAACCTGAAAATCGGCCCTCATTCACGTTCCCTCTCATCACTATCAGCAACAACGATCGACCAAGGACCATGAAAACCATCCCTACCGACATCAGGAAGCAGATCGAAAAACTCATCGCAGAGATCAACGAACACAATTACCGCTATTACGTCCTCGATGCTCCTGTCATATCCGACGCCGAGTATGACAGGCTCTTCAGGCAACTGCAGAAGCTGGAGGAGGAATACGGCTACATCCCCGTGGATTCCCCCACGCAGCGCGTCGGCGCGGCTGCCCTCGAAAAATTCGAAAAGGTAAAACATACGGAGCCGATGCTTTCGCTCGGCAATGCGTTTTCTCACGACGAGCTGCGCGAGTTCGACCAGCGGGTGAAGCGCTTTCTGAAGTCAGAGCAGGACGTGGAGTACACGGTCGAGCCCAAGTATGACGGCCTTGCCATGGAACTGGTCTACAAAAAAGGCGTTCTTGCCGCCGCAGCCACCCGCGGCGACGGATTCGTCGGCGAGGACGTGACGACAAATGTGAGGACCATCAGAGCTATCCCGGTAAAGATAGAGGGAGTACATCCCGTCCCTGAGGAGATCGATATCCGCGGCGAAGTATACATGGACCTCAGGGAATTCGAGAAACTGAACAAATCGCGGGAAATGAGCGAAGATGCCCTGTTCGCCAATCCCCGAAATGCCGCGGCCGGGTCCGTCCGCCAGCTTGATTCCTCGATCACTGCCAAACGTAAACTCCACATGGCCTGCTACGGTTTAGGCGCAACAAAAGGCACTGAATTCAAGAGCCAGGCTGATTTCATTGATTGGCTTAAAAAAGCCCATTTCCCCACTCCCGCCAGGTTCTATAAGGCGATAGGGATAGACAAGGTCATCGATATCATCAAGAAGATCGAGGAAGAGAGGCCGAAGCTGCCGTTCGAGACCGACGGCGCGGTCATCAAGGTGAACGACGTCGAACTCCAGAAACAGCTGGGATACAAAACCCGGGAGCCCCGCTGGGCCATCGCCTTTAAATTCGCTGCTCATCAGGCAACCACGCTGATACAGGATATCATTCCGAGCGTGGGCAGGACCGGTACTATCACGCCGATTGCGTTGCTGAAGCCGGTGCCTATCGGAGGAGTGACGGTCTCGCGGTCCACGCTCCATAACTGGGACGAGATCGACCGCAAGGATATACGCATCGGCGATACGGTGGTTGTTGAACGGGCCGGCGACGTGATCCCGCATGTCATTACCGTTATTCAGGAAAAGCGCACGGGCGGGGAAAGAAAGTTCCCGCCGCCGCAGCACTGCCCGGTCTGCGGTTCCGATATCGAGCGGGAGGAAGGCGAGGTTGCCTACCGCTGTCTGGGCTTGAACTGCGAAGCGCAGGTGCTCGAGAAGATCCGGCATTATGCTTCACGCGGAGCCATGGACATCGAAGGCCTCGGAGAGAAAAACGTCGAGCTTCTCTACAGCAAGGGGCTGATCAAGCACTTCGATGACCTGTACCGGATCAAGAAACACGATCTCCTCGATTTGCCCCGTTTTGCAGAAAAATCGGCACAGAACCTGATCGACGCGATCGAAAAGAGTAAAAAAGCGACACTTGCCAGGTTCCTCTATGCTCTCGGCGTCATTCATGTCGGCGAATATGCTGCCCGGCTTCTGGCAAAGAACTTCGAAAAGCTCGAGGACTTGTATCAACTCCGGCCGGAGCAGGTAATGGAAATCAAGCAGATAGGAGAAAAACTGGCGACGTCCCTGGCGAAATTCTTCAATGACAAGGAAAATCTGCATACCCTCGACACATTGAAGAAGCTGGGGCTGTCTTTATCTAATCCCGATTTCGTAGCCGGCCAGAAGAAGCAAAAAGGTCCGCTTGAGGGCATGACCATCGTCATCACCGGTACGCTTTCAAGACCGCGGCAGGAGTTGGAAGATCTGATAGAGAGTCTGGGCGGACATGCCGCGGGATCGGTCTCTAAAAAGACGAGCTATGTTCTTGCCGGCGAAGAGGCAGGGAGCAAGTTGGAGAAGGCAAAGAATTTAGGCGTGAAGGTGATTAACGAGATGGAGTTTGATAAAATTATAAAGGGGTGAGATGAAACTAGGTTTCCACGTCTCCATAGCAGGCGGTATATCTCGTTCCGTCGAACGCGCTCATGACCTTGGCTGCACGTGCATGCAGATCTTCAGCAGGAACCCGCGCGGCTGGACCGTCAAACCTCTGGACAAGAACGACATCGCAGAGTTCAAAAAGGCACGGGAAAGGCTCGAGATCGCGCCGGTGTTCGTTCATACGAATTACCTGATCAATCTCGCTTCAATCAAACCGGATCTCTACGAGAAATCCATAGAACAGTTCGTTGTCGATCTTGAACGCACCGAAGCGCTCGGGGCTGAATATCTGGTCACCCATCTGGGGTCCGCGAACGGTCAGAAGGAGGAGTGGATGGTCGATCGGGTATCCGATGCCATCTCCTATGCGCTCAAGCTGCATCCGCCCAAGGCAACGATACTGCTCGAGAACACTGCCGGGGAGGCGGGAGACATCGGCTATACCCTCGAGCAGGTTCGGGAGGTGATCGCACGGCTCCATGATTCCCCGCAAGTCGGGATCTGCTACGATACCTGTCATGGCTTTGCCGCCGGATACGATATCCGGACGAAAAACGGAGTGGATGCCCTGGCGAAGAAGATCAGCGATACGGTGGGGCTGGATCGTTTAAAAGGCATGCACCTGAACGACTGTCTGCGCGATTTCAACTCCCGCGTGGACCGGCATTGGCATATCGGAGATGGCAAGATAGGCCTGGACGGGTTCAAGCTGCTGCTGAACCATCCCGCATTCAGAGATGTACCCAAGATCATGGAAACACCCAAAAACACCGAAGAGGACGACCCGAAGAACATGAAGGTCGTTCGATCATTGATAACGTGAGGACAACAATGAAAAAACAGACTGTGTTCGCGATGATGACCCTCCTGCTCGCTGCAATGGCAGTGAATGCAGGCGCGGCCGGTCCCGAGGAGATCCTCGGCATATGGAGCACCGAAAAGGACGAGGCAAAGGTCGAGATCTTCAAGTGCGCGGACAAATACTGCGGCAGGATCGTCTGGCTCAAGGACCAGAACTACCCTCCCGGATCAAAGGAGGGAACGCCGGGCACTCCCAAGATAGATCACAAGAATCCCGAACCCTCTCTGCGGTCACGGCCCGTGATGGGGCTTCAGTTCATGAGCGACTTTGCTTATATCGGCAACAACGCCTGGAAAGGCGGCCGGCTGTACGATCCGGAAAAGGGCAAGACCTACAGCGGCAAGATGACCCTCATTTCGCCAACGCAGCTGGACCTGAGGGGTTTTATCGGCATTTCCCTCCTCGGCAGGACCTCGAAATGGACCAGGTGAACCTGAGGAGCAGGCTGACGGACTTATGAAAGAGATCTTGAGATTGAAGCTCGATCAGGCGCAGGAAGCCCTCGCCGATGCCGCCGGCCTCTTGAGGGACGGTGCCGAACCGGGCTATATAATCAACAGCATTTACTACGCTTTCCTCTATCCTGTCCTGGGCCTGCTTGCCGCCCGCAATATCACCGCCACGATGCAGAGCACGGCCATCGCACTGTTCGAACGGGAGTTCGTGCAAAAGGGGCATTTCGATCAGCGGTACATGGACGCGATCCGGGAGGCCTTCGACCTGAAACCTTCCTGCGCATGCGAATCTCCAAAGAAGGTGACCCGCGAGGACGCAGAACGCCTGTTTCCGCTGGCCTCGGAATTCCTCGATAAGTTGAGACAGACGGCAGCATAACCGCCGGGGGACAGAAAAATTTAGTTGACCCTTCACGCCGCGATGAGTATACTTGGCTGCGACTAAAGACTTCTATCCAGGCACGTGAAAGGGGCCCCATCCATGGCGGGAAAAAAGGCGGAGCTGATCAAGAGTGTAATGATCAATCTCGGTATCCTGTTGATCCTCGTATCTGCAATAGCAGCGAAAGAGCTGGGCGTCAGTTTTTACCTGGGTTTGATCTTGCTGGCTTTCCAGACATTCGATTTTAAGGGTATTGAACCCCGAAAACTGATTGTTGCCGAGATCATAATAGCGTCAGCCCTTTCGATAGCCACCATTACATTGTTGATCATGTCCAAGAGCTTCGGAACGCCTCAGGTCTTTATGATCATACTGCTGCTCGGCGCGATCCTGGTAACGATCGAAGCTGTCCGGAAATATGCCGATCTCTAGGCTTTCCCCTCCTGTCAGAGTGTAACGGAAAAGACCGTACATCAGCCGGCTCGACAGGACCCGTGGTTTCAGTGCCGGGTAAATTCCTTTCTGGATTTTTGCCATTTCTTTTGGTATATTACACCATTCTGTTTGTCGCAACTGATCGATCCGGGATCTCACCTTCCATGAAAACTTCCGAAATACCCGTTAAGCCGGCAACGCGGCGCTACCGCGCCTTCGGGCAATACATGAAGGACCTGTACCATGCGCCGGTCTATAAGGTCAATGTCGATGCCGGCTTCACCTGCCCGAACCGGGACGGCAGCATCGCTACGGGCGGATGCATATATTGCAACAACGACAGCTTCAGGCCGGCCGCGTGCACCAGTTCCCTCAGTCTGCATCAGCAGATCGAGAAGGGAATACCCTATCTCCGCTCCCGGTACGGCGCCGAGAAATTCATCGTTTATTTCCAGCCCTTTACCAACACCTATGCCTCCGTGGATATCCTCGAGCGGCTGTATCGCGAAGCCCTGAATAACCCTGGTGTCGTCGGCCTTGCCATCGGCACCAGGCCTGATTGTATCGATCGAGCCAAGATCGCGCTGCTGGAACGGCTGGCAAGAGAAGCCTTCATCCTGGTAGAATACGGTCTGCAGTCCGTCTACGACGCGACCCTGCAATTCATCAACCGCGGCCACGACTATGCCTGTTTCCAGGAAGCAGTACGCCTGACCGCGGGAACAGGCGTCCATGTAGGAGCTCATCTCATCCTGGGCTTTCCTACGGAAACGCGGGACCAGATGCTCGCCATGGCCGGTGAGATTTCGCGTCAGCCCATCGAATTCCTAAAGATACACCAGTTGCAGGTGGTAAAGGGAACGGCCCTGGCCGATCACTATGAAAAAGCCCCTTTCCCGACGTTCACCTATGAAGAATACATAGCCATGCTTGCCGATTTTCTCGAGCTGCTCTCGCCGGATATTATTCTGCAGCGCCTGTTCGCGGCAGCACCCGACGACATCCTGGTCGCACCTGTCTGGAACAAGACCAGGAGCGAAGTGCTGCGGGACCTGGATGCTTATATGGAACAGCGCGGAACGCATCAGGGGAAGAAAACAGCAGCCTAAGGAGCATTATGATCGATCTCCACACCCATTCTCTTTTCAGCGATGGCGTGCTCGTGCCGTCCGAACTGGTGCGCCGGGCGTTCATGAAAGGCTATGAGGTCATCGCGATCACGGACCACGCAGATGCCTCGAACCTTGACTTCGCGATTCCCCGGGTTGCCGCTGCCTGCAAGGAGCTGTCGAGCCGCTGGAAGATAACGGCCCTGCCGGGGATCGAGCTCACCCACATCCCGCCGGAGACCTTCACGGAACTGACGAAGCAGGCGAGGGCCCTCGGTGCGGCGGTCGTCGTCGCCCACGGAGAGACCCTGGTCGAGCCGGTTCACCCGGGCACCAACCGCGCGGCAATCGAAGCACGGGTGGATATCCTGGCCCACCCCGGCCTTATTACCAAGGAAGAAGCAGAACTGGCGGCGCGGAACGGCGTCTGCCTGGAGATCACTTCAAGGAAAGGACACAGCCTTTCGAACGGGCACGTAGCCAGGATTGCCGGACAGGCGGGAGCAAAGCTGGTCATCGATACCGACAGCCATGAACCGGGAGATCTGATCACCGATGAATTCGCCCGCCAGGTCCTCCTGGGCTGCGGTCTGAACGAAACGCAGATCGGGGAAGTGCTGAAAAACTCACGCGAACTGACCGGGAAAGCCAGGGCCGGGATCAAGTAAATACCACAGGGCAGCAGGGAACAAGACAACAAGTGTTTTCCTGTTCCCGACAAATTACTATAAATACGGGGGAGGACCACCTGATGGCGACGATAAAAAAGAAGGGCTATGCGAGCCAGAAGCACCCGGAACAGGAGATCGTGTCGCTTGCGCGAACCGTCTCGGACTGGGTTTCCGAGAACAACAAAATATTCACGATCGCGGTATCCGTTCTGGCGGCAGTACTCGTACTGGTAGGCGGATACTCACTGAAACGGTCCCTGGACGAGCAGAAAGCCGGTGTGCTCCTGGCCGCCGCTTATGAAGCGTACAGTCCTACTGCTGCATCCACGCCCGATCATACAAGGGCGGTCGAACTGTTCCGCAACGTGACGAAAAAATATCCGTCATCCCTGAGCGGCGCCATAGCCCGGTATTATGCCGCAAACTCCTTGATGAATCTGGGAAGGACCGAGGAAGCGCTCAGCGAATATGAGTACTTTACCACCCATTACAAGGACCCTTTTCTGCTTGGGCTCGTGTATCAACGGATGGGCTATCTTTACAGCGCTTTCGGGAAACAAGCCGAGGCGATCAAGTCCTTCGAACGGGCCGATGCCCTGATCGGTCCCGGCATGGCGACGATGGAACTTGCCAGGCTTTACGAATCCTCGGGCAACTCCGGAGAGGCGGAGAAGAAGTATAGGGTCATCGCCGACAAACTGCAAGGGACAGCGTGGGCTGTCGAAGCCCAGGGCAAGGTACGGAAGATAGAGCCCCTTCCGGGGCCTGCTGCAGGCACGGGCGAACCAAAAGAGAGCGCTTCCGGCAAGAACAAGTAGGAGCGGCCAGGTGTCGGCGCAGAAAGTGGATTCCCTCATGAAAGCATGGCCGGTAGCAGCGGTTTTGCGCCTGTTCCTTTTGATTGCGCTCGCGACAGCCTGCTCTGAAAAGGTTTCCGTGATCACGATCGAATCGGCTGAAGCGAACCTTTCCCCGGTGTTGATCGGCGTCGCCTCCGTATTCATGAAGATCGACAACGCCGGCGGGAGGAAGGATATTCTTACCGGCGCCCGTACCGACATTCCCGGTGCGGTCGCCGAGTTGCACGATATCGTTGACGGGAAAATGGTAAAAGTGGACGCAATCACCATCCCCGCCGATAGCACCGTATCCCTCCGCCCGGCAAGGCATCATATTATGCTGCTCAAACTGCCAAAGGACGTGAAAGAAGGCTTCCGGTTCAACTTGATATTAATTTTCAAGAAGTCCGGAGAACGAAGCGTACCGATGGAGTTAACAAACTTCGCACCTGGCCGTTCTTCTCTGCTTCACAAATAATCTCAAATTTCAATTAGGTATTGACCGCATTCTTCTGTTGTGTTAACTTCAAGCGTACTAGCCTCTAAAACCTCGTTTTAAAAAGGAGGTGGTAGGGAAAACACACATTTTTGCATTTGAATGTCAGGCTGGATTCATTATAGTCAAGGACACAGGTCAAGTGAAGAACAATACAAAAGAGGGGGAGTTTATGAAAAAACTGATGGCGGTAGCAGTTGTTGTGGCACTCGTATTTGTCGCTTACCTCAGCTTTACCACGGTTGATTCGAAGACGCCGGTGGCGGTCGCTGCAGGCAAGACCTACAGCGGCACGGTTTATGTCGCAGGCATGGGCGGTCATTTTGCAAAGGCCGATGTAACGATCGATCCGTCGAATGCTGCCGAGCCGGTCAAGATCAACAATCTCGATCGTGTCGTCATCGGCGACAAGGATTATGCTACCCACGATGCTCGTATCGATGTGAACGACCGGAACGTGATGTTCTGGTCAACCTATGTGCCTGACAAGAACAAGAAGATCCATGTGGGCAAGACCGATCTCAAGACCGGCAATGTGATCAAGGACGTGGCCCTGACGCCCGACCCGAAGGCTCCGGCGGAGAAGGCTCCGGCTTACTGCGCGTCCGGCCAGAGCAAGAACTTCTATATGCCGGTGTTCATGGGTCAGGAAGGCTATGTGGACGTGATCGACAAAAAGGATATGTCCCTGAAGCACCGTGTCTGGATGAGCGATCTCGGATACGCCAAGGGCACCTACAAATTCACCCACGGCATCAACTCTCCTGATATGAAGTCGTTCCTGCTGGTCGTGAACCAGGCCAAGGAAGGCAAGGGCACCGGGGACATTGATTTCGTTCTCGTCGATATGAAGTCACTCGAAAAAGGAAAGCTCAAGAAGACCGCGAAGGCGACTCTGAAAGGCGCCCCTGACAAGACCATAACTTTCCGTCAATACTTCTCCAATAATGGAAAGCAGATCTATCAGTCCGCCGGTGACCGTCTCTGGGTCCTGGACGCAAAGACCCTGGCTTTGGTGGATGAAAAAATCATGCCCGAAGGGTCCCAGATCCATGATGCCCAGACCACGGCGGACGACCAGTTCGCACTCTTGACGGTCCGCACCGTGACCGAGGGCTGCGATGCAGACGGCAAGGCTATCATGAAGGATGGCAAGAGTGTAGACATCACCGACGGAACATTCATGCTCTATGATGCAGGGGCCAAGAAGTTGTCTGAGAAAGCCACTTCCGCCTGCCTGGCCTGCCACAAGGGGATCGGGCTCGGCGACAAGAACGCGGTCCTCTGCGGGCTTGACACGAACTGGAATAAGTAATACAGGAGCCACAGCCAATCAATCGTAAAACCTTCTCTGCGGACCTCCGTAGAGAAGGTTTTTTTTAGGTTCTTCCATGTCAGATCAATTTACGCTCAACTCAATGGCGCTGCGCAATCTCCGGAGACGCCCGCTCAGGACAGCCATCCTTATCGCTGCACTGACCCTGATGGTCTCGGCCCTCGTCTTTGCCCTTTCCTTCGTGATGCGGGTGAATGCAAGCATCCGTTTGACGTCGGAACGTCTCGGCGCCGACCTCCTGATCGTACCGACCGGTTCCCGCGGCTCTGCCGAAGATATTCTCGTGGAGAACCGTGCCACGTCCTTCTACATGGACCGTTCCCTGGTTGACCGGGTGAGAAAGATCGAAGGCGTTGACAAGGTATCCTATCAGACCTACCTGGTTACCCTGACCGGTCTCTGCTGCTCGGTGCCGTCCTCGATGGTTGTTGCCTTTGATCAGGATTCGGACTTCGTGGTCACGCCCTGGCTCAAGGAAAAGCTGGGCCGCAGGCTGAAGAAGGGAGAGGCCATCGTCGGCAGCGAATCAGCCTTCAACATTAACCTGGGCCTCGTCGAGGTGGATGCGATGCTCTTCGGCTCCGTCTTTCGCATGGTTGGCGTGCTGGACAAGACCGGGACCGGCCTTGATACGGCCGTTTTTATCAGCGACGAGAACATCGACGATATCCTGAAGAACGGCAAGATGACCATCAAAGCCGGCCAGGTATCGGTGATCTTCGCCAGGATAAAAAAAGGGGAGGACCTCTACAAGGTCATGTCGGATATCGAAAATTCCATCATTGAGGTGGATGTCGTGATGCGGAGAGATGTCAACAAAGGACTCATTTCGACCCTCGGCGACATCAGCAAGATATTCTATCTCACGCTGATCCTTTCCACGGCGCTCTCGCTTTTCCTCGTCTGGGCCATCTTTACGGCCATTGCGAACGAACGGACGAGGGAGGTGGGAATCATGCGGGCCCTCGGCGCAAAGGAAAAAGATGTGATTAACGTATTTCTGGTCGAGGTACTGGTCCTCGGCGTCATCGGCAGCATCATCGGGATCATGGCAGGCACCGCTCTGTCTCTGGTCATGGCAAAAACCTTCTCGATCCTGAAAAACCTGCCCGTGGACCTGACCGTGCTTACCCGCGTAGGGATCGGCGCTGCCGGGCTGGCATTCGGGACCGGGGTCTGCGCTCTGGGAGCGCTTTTTCCTGTCCAGCGCCTGAAAAAGCTGGAACCGCTTTTCGTGATAAAGCAGGAGTAATCGTGGCTCAGATCATCGTTCAGAACGTTACCAAGGCCTACCAGGTGGGGGCGCAGACCATCAATGCGGTGAGCAGTGTTTCGCTCTCGGTGGAGCGGGGAGATTTTATTTCCATCGTCGGCCATTCCGGATCGGGCAAAACCACCCTTCTGTCCCTCATCGGCGGCATTACCAATCCCTCTTCAGGGTCGATCTCTTTCGAAGACAGGGACATTTCTTCCCTGACCAGCGACCAGTTATCGGAATACCGAAACGAGAAGATCGGATTCATGTTCCAGTTCGCGAGCCTCCTCCCCCTGCTGACGGTCAGGGAAAATCTGCTGTTGCCCACGCTTTTTTCGAAAGGGGAACCATCCCGCGAAGAACCTTCGAGCAAGGCGATTGACCTCATCCGCATGGTGGGCCTTGCAGATAAGATCGAAGCATATCCCTCCCAGTTGTCCGGCGGCCAGCAGCGGCGCGTCGCCATCGCCCGTGCATTCATGAACCGACCCGACGTGATTCTTGCCGATGAGCCGACCGGGGATCTTGACGAAGATACTGAGCGGGATATGATGAATTTCTTCCTGCTCATGAACCGGGATGCCGGGATCACCTTCATCATGGTCACCCACAACTCGGATCTCGCAAAGCGGTCTCACCGGGTGATCAGGATGCAGCAAGGATCGATCCTTGGACAGTAGGGCTTTAACACCCTCAACCTTTCTCTCTTCTCGCTTCGAGATTGACAAGATCGGCCGAAAGGTATTACTATAAGCGGACTCCTAATCTTGCATCAGCAAGGATGATATGTTTACGGATAACCGCAAAGTCATACTGTATACCCTGGTGGGCGGCATCTCTCTTTGGGTCATTGACGGTATTGTCGATTCACTGTTCTTTTCTCACCAAACGATAGCCGATTCACTTGTTTTGAACGTCGGCAGCCACGAATTGTATTTCCGCACGCTCTTCCTCGTCAGTTTCATCATATTCGGTTTTGTCATATCCAGGGCATTGGCCAGGCGAAAGAACGCTCAGCACGCTCTTGAGCAGGCCCTGGCCAAGGTCGAGGAGGAGAAGGCCCGTTCACAGGCCATCGTCTCGGCAATCGGCGACGGCATCAGCATTCAGGGCCTCAACCTGAAGGTCACCTACCAGAACCAGGTTCATAAAAACCTGGTGGGCGGGGAGAAAACAGGACAATACTGCTACATGGCTTATTCGGAGAGAGACTCCGCATGCCCTGGTTGCCCGGTCGCTCTTACGCTGCAAGACGGAGGGATCCACACCCTGGAAAAACAGCTGGTGAAAAGCGCGGAGAACCGCATGATAGAGATCAAATCCTCTCCGTTACGCGATGCGACCGGAAGGATAATTGCTGTCATAGAAGCGGTCCGGGATATAACCGATCGCAAACAGGTACTGGAAAAGCTGACGCTCTTTTCGAAGGCCATAGAAGAGGCCATGGACGGCATACAGATAATCGATATGAGCGGCAGGGTGATGTATTCCAATAAGGCGGTGGAGAAGATCTACGGCTTTACTCCCGAAGAGCTCCAGGGCAGCGATGTCAATCAAATGAACGTCGACAAGGAGTTCGCCGTACGCAATATCATCCCGGAGATCAAACTGGCCGGCAGATGGAGCGGTGAAGTGACGGTGCACCATAAAAAAGGACATACCTTCCCGATATGGCTTTCCACGGCGCTTGTTGCGGACAATTCAGGGAGCCCTATCGCCATGATAGGGATCATCCGGGACATGACCGAACGGAAGCAGGCGGAAAACATCCTGAACAATCATCGCCAGCAGTTGGTCAAGCTGGTGGAAGAGCAGACAGGTGAACTTTCCCGGGCCAATGAGATGCTGAGAAAAGAGATGGCAGAACGGGAAATAATGGAAGCAGAACTGCTCAAGGCCCAGAAACTGGAATCTCTGGGCATCCTGGCAGGCGGGATAGCGCACGATTTCAACAACCTGCTGTCGTCCCTCCTGGGCAACGTTTCGCTGGCTATGCTTGACCTCGAGCGGGACCACCCGGCCTACCAGCAGCTCGCCGGTGCTGAAAAAGCGTGCCTCCGGGCCCAGGACCTGACCAGGCAGTTGCTTACTTTCTCGAAAGGCGGCGCCCCGGTCAAAAAAACGACCGATCTCGGAGAACTGATCAGAGAGGCATCGGGTTTTGCCTTGCGGGGCTCCCGGGTCAGGTGCGAAATAGCCGTCTCCGAAGGGCTTCATCTGGCCGATGTGGACGAAGGACAGATCAGCCAGGTCGTTCACAACCTGGTGA
>Ga0154473_1131_pt1 | contig 20683 bp, 20 predicted proteins | sample RifGroC2_FD_115952 | JGI IMG/M metagenome (GOLD analysis project Ga0154473, IMG submission 115952) | Nitrospirae bacterium GWC2_57_9 | reverse complement strand
CCGGCGGGGTTATGCTTTTTCCCTCTCCCCGCCGAACGTCTCCACAACCTTCTTTACCAGGCCGGGCAGCGACGGGTCCCGCGCGCCCATGATCAGAACGCAGTCTTCCGGTTTCGCATCCGTTTTTAACCGGGCCAGCAATTCATCGCGGTCCTTTACCGTACGAGCAATGAACGGAACAGGACCGAGGCCATTGATGATATCATCCGAGGATATATTCTTCTGCGCCGTGCCGCCGGCATAATAGATCGGCAGGAGATAGAGCGAGTCCTGTTGCCGGAAAGCGGCACGGAAGGTCGAGATGTATTCATCCTTCAGGAACCGCGTCGGGCCGAACCCGTGCGGCTGGTATACCGCGATGATCCGGCCCGAAAGGCCGCGCGCTGCCCGAACGACCGCCGCTATCTTTGCCGGGTTATGCGCAAAATCGTCTACCACGTGCACGTTCTGCCTGGTCCCCGTCACGGCAAAGCGCCGCGCCACGCCCTCGTAATTCCTGACCGCTTCGGCAAGCGCTCGCGGTTCACAGCCGAAGTGCTCGCAAACGCAGAGCGCCGCGCACAGGTTCTCCAGATTGTGCTCCCCCGGAAGAGGCAGATGATATTCTGCACCGCCGCGGACAAGCTTGACCGACGCCGGCAGCAGCTCTGCATGGTCAGGCCGCCATGAGCCGGAACCGTTCCGGCCGAAGCGCACGTTCGCAGGCAGGGAGGCAAGGACCGGATCGTCGGCATTGGAAGCCGTCCAGGAAGACCGTGAGACCAGGGTTTCGAAGAGCGCTGCTATCTCGTCAACGCTTTTGTGGTCCTTGGAAACGTTCAGGATGACCGCTGCTGCCGGACGATATTTCACGAGCGTGCCGTCGCTTTCGTCCGCCTCCACGACGAGCAGATCGGAGCCGCCGCCATAGGCGTTCCCGATGAGCCCCTGCTTTTCGAGCCTGCGCAGGCCCGCGCCGCTTATGAGGGAGGGCGATTTTTCGCAGGCGCTCAGGAATTCGAATATCATTGCCGTGACCGTCGACTTGCCGCTGGTGCCGGCAATGGCTATCGACTTTTTCGCGGCCATGAGCGCGGACAGCAGATCGGAGCGGTGAATGACGGGAATGCCGCGTTCCCGCGCGGCTGCGATGTCGGGATTCGAGTCTTCTATGGCCGTTGAGATGCAGACGACATCGGTATCCGCGGTCACCCCGGAGCCGTCCTGCAGAACGATAGAACATCCCAGCCCTTCCAGCGACTGCCGGATAAAAGCGGTGTCCTCATTTGCATGAAAACGATCGGATCCGGAGACCGTGATGCCCTGAAAACGGAGGTATTGCGCGAGCGCGCTCATGCCGCTGCCGAAGATGCCGGTAAAATGGATACAGCGGCAAGGGCGTTCGCCGAGGACGAGGGCCGGAGGTTCGATGTAGACGAGCGTGCCCTCGGGGACCGCCTCAAAAAGGCGGATGACGTCATGATTGCGGAGGCAGACGCACCCGTGCGAGAGAGGAGTGCCGATCAGGTCTTCCCGGCCGGTGCCGTGAATATAGATGTAGCGCTCATAAGAGTCGATGCCGGGGCCCTTGTTGATCCCCATCTCAAGGCCTTCCAGCCTCAGAATGCGGGTCAGGATCAGGTTATCTCCGGTCAGGCCGTGGTCCCAATCCTCTCCCGTGTCTTCGCGGTCCCTGAAAACGCGGCCGGCAGGAGCGCCGGCACCGTATTTTTCCTTGATCCGGTGAAGACCCACCGGCGTTTTGAGCGAGTTCTCACGGTTGCCGTTCCCGAAGCGGGACGTGGAAGCGTCGTATCGTTCGATGATCGTACCGTTGCTGCAGACAAGGAGTTTCTGCGTTTCGACGGACACGACGAGATAGGGATCTGCGGGATCCGTTAAAAGATGGCCCAATTTTCGGTAAATGCGGGTTAGCTGAACATTCTCCATCTAAATCGCTGCTTTCTATCAAGAATTTTTTCTGCAACTGCTCGTTGCCCTTCCCGGGTAAGGCTGCGCAGTGAGGACAGTCAGTTTTCCAAAAAATCATGTCATTTTAACCCGTTCCGCTGCCGACGTCTAGAGAAAGAATTAGTTAAGTCAGGTTTTTCCGAATCGTTTTCTGCGACTGCGCGATGATCTAAAGCATTGCGCCACGATGCTCATTACGACGAACGGGAAGAGGATAGGCAGTCCGTTTGCTCATATGCGGTATATTCAAAAAAATAAATTTGAGAACATTGATAGCGATTACTGCTACTATTTACATTTCATCATGGATCCTTTGGACTTGACCGGGCTCGCACCGCTCATGGCCAGAACAGCGGGCATTCCGGAGATCGTGATCGGTCTGATAGACGGACCGGTTGCCCTGACCCATCCGGACCTTACCGGTGAAACGCTTCGCGAGATCCCGGGCCGCACTTCCCAATGCAAGGACCCGGACAGCGGGTCGTGCAGGCACGGGACATTCGTCGCCGGTATTCTGAACGCAAGGCGAAGTTCACCTGCGCCCGCCATCTGCCCGGCATGCACCCTCCTGATCAGACCCGTTTTCTCCGAGATAGAACCGTGCGGCGGGCAGCTTCCCTCCGCAACGCCCGTGGAACTGGCCTGGGCGATACGGGACTGCATCGATGCCGGTTGCCGCATCGTGAATCTTAGCATCGCTCTGGAAGAGCCTTCTCCCGAGGGAGACCGGGATTTGACGGATGCCCTGGACCAGGCAGCCCGGGAGGAGGTCATTGTGGTTGCAGCAGCAGGCAACCAGGGGGTGCTCGGGGGTTCGGCCCTGACCCGCCATCCCTGGGTTTTGCCTGTTGCGGCCTGTGATCTCCAGGGAAGGCCTTCCCCCTACTCGAACCTGACCGGTTCGATCTGCAGGAACGGGCTCTCCGCGCCCGGAGAAAAGATCACGAGCCTGGGAAGCGACGGGGAACGGGCCGCCTATTGCGGAACCAGCACTGCCACTCCTTTTGTCACGGGCGCTATCGCGCTTCTCTGGTCTGAATTGCCTGAATCGCATTCTCTCGAGATACGGTCGGCCATCAAAAGCCGGTCCCTGCATGGACGCGGCTTCAGCTTTCCCCCGCTGCTTGATGCCTGGGGCGCCTATTGCTCTATCAGGGGAGACGGAAGGGTGGAACAGTACAGAAGAGGCACAAAAAAGGCTGCATGAAAATTACGGGTGGTGCAAGAATTGTTGCAGACTATGCTTTTTATTGCGCCCTTCTGTGCTTAAACATGCAGTTTTTCTTGACCTCAGCGCTATACTTATATAAACTGCCAATCCAGAAAATCGAACTAAGGGGGTATCGGTGAGCACTACCTGTGAAACAACTGCTGCCTTCACCTGTTTCAACAGGGAAGGCCTCGCAACGCTCCTTCCGCATCAGGGATCTGCACTGCGCAAGATCGACGGGGTCTTCCTCAACAAAGCAAATCCCACGTTCATAACGGGCATGAAAAAGATCGAGCCCGGCGATCCGGATCTCGACGGACACTTCCCGGGCGCGCCCACCTATCCCGGCTACGCCCAGGACGAATTCACCTGCCTTACGGCTGCGGCGCTCGTCCTGTATTTGAACGACGGGCTCGAACGCAACCCGCATGTGGTCCAGAAGGTCTGCCGCTACAAGCGGGCGGTCTCTCCCGGGGACACGCTCAGGGCTGAGGTGGTCCTGAAGAGCAGGAGAAGCCGGTTCTTCCATTTCTCAGCGGAGATCAGGAATCAGCACGAAGAGATCGTTGCGGAGTACGAAAAGATCGTCGGTGTTCTGTGAGTTCCTTATTATCATTATCCTGCTAAGCCGCTTTTTTCATCCATTCAAAAAAGCCGCGCATCTCGTTCGGGAGCTGGGCAAGCGTATCCCGAAGCTCTTCCCGCGGCAGCCATTCACCCACCACGGAAAGGACGGCCCGTGCCTGTTCGCCGGCGGCCGCACGGTCAACACCGGTTCTCTCGCCCACCGCTGACAGGAATTTCTCCAGCGCGAAGGGTTCGGCCTCGGGTGTCTGCACTCTCTGCATGAGGTAGGGCCGTACCTCGGGCGGTAACGCGGCCGCGATATCCACCGCTTGACTGGAGGAGATCCTTTGGCCAAGAAGCTCGATAACCGAAGAGATCGCTCTGTTCGCGTCCTCGTCGGACCTGAAACGCGTTCGCTCCTTTACGAACTGCGCAAAATCGTCATACTTCATACTTCCTCCCATTAGATAAGTATTCCGCTGCATCACTCACTTTCAGTATACCATCGAAGGTGCCATGGTTCACGGTTCGGCTCGCGAAAAAAGAGGCCGGCCCGCATCTTCCGCCGCTTGCTGCAATACCTAAGATTCTGTAATGAGTGCCTCATTTGACATTCACAATTCCGATGCTATATTTTGATTGTCCTTTCTTGACGCGTGTCATTTACCGTGCACAAGGAATGGACACGGCCTATGCCGTGCGAATAAAGCTTTGAGAAAAGGAGGTTTGCTATGAATATGAAAAAGATCACGAGTTCGCTGTTATCGCTTCTCGCGGTCGCAAGTCTGCTCGTCTCACTGACCGGGCTTGCCGCTGCCGCAGGAGGGGCATCAAAGGACGAAAACAAACTGAAAGCCGAGATCACGATGCTGAACACGAATGCGAAATTGCCTCAAGCTGATCAGGTCATGAAAAAGCAGCTGACGGACAGTTTCAATGTAAAGAGCGACAAGATCAGTTCGTTGCTCGGCAGGAACATGCAGTATGGCGACGTGGCCGCAGTACTCGCGTTCGCGGACAAAATGTCCGGCGGAGTGACTGACGCGAACATCAACCAGGTCATGACCATGCGGCAAAGCAAGACCGGATGGAGCCAGATCGCCAAGAGCCTGAACGTGGACATTGCCGATGTGGCAAGCAAGGTGAGCGACTTCGAAGAGGACGCCCACAAGAGCATCAAGGAGGCTCTGGCCGAAGGGACGGCTGCCGGCAGGGGCGCCGGCGGGTCCGAGGACATGAGTAGTGAGGACCTGTCCGGGAGCGGCGCCGGCGGGACCGGTGAAGGAACCGGCGGAAGCGAGGACAGTATGTCCGGAGGTTCTGCAGGCGGCGGTACCGACAGCGGAACGACGGGCGGTACGGGAGGCGGCGGATACTAGGCCCTATAATGGACTGAAGACAGAGGCAGCAGGTTTCCGGCCTGCTGCCTTTTTTTGACCTGCAGTGGCCAGTCGAATAGATCACGTACCGAAAATGGGTTCAAACGGGAAAGGAAAGGCAGGAGGGCGTCCGTTTTCCTGCCATGGCACCAAACGCCCTGCCCCTACGAGCAACCGGATAGACAATCCCCACAGCAGGAAGGCTCTTCATAACAAAGGCCGGGATTTCTCACTTGGCTCAAAATGACGAGGGGCCTTCTGGGTTATCCTGCCCGTCATTATAATGCGGGCCTGCCCATCAGCGAAAAAGCAGCCGCCAGGATAAGGACCTGGATCAGCCAGCCGAGCAAACAGACACCGAAGGCGCGCAGTGTACTGGCATAGTCGAGCGCCTGCCTGACGCCGACCACCATGGCCGCGAACATCCAGACGGAGCTGACGAAAAAAACGATCTCCGTCAGCCCCGGGATGATGCCGAATATCCGTATCAGCCCCGGCGAGCTGGAAAAGCCGATCGTCCTCAGCAGTTGTCCCATATCGGCGCTGGTGCCGGCTTCGGGCAGCAGTTTCGCTCCGATCAGATAGGTGAGCGCCGCCCAGATGAACCAGCCCACAAAAGCGCCGATCAAACCGACAAGAATGCCCGCAGCCCCTGCTTTTCCCACGGCCCCGATCCCGGCTGCAAGGCTTGACAGCGCCACCACGGACAAAGCCTGGCCCATGGCCCCGCGATCCTTCTCGACCTCCTCGTAAAGGTCGGCGTTCAGTTTTGCCGCGCTCAGTATCCGGTTCTGGAAGGATGTCATGACAATCCCCTTTCGAACAGTGAGACGTATCCCTGTTTTTCCAAGTATACCGCCGGGAACCAGAAGGCCGGGTGATAAAGAATACGGACAAAGGAGTAATGGGAGGGAAGCGACAAAAGTCTGAGGCAGGAGCAGCTGATACCGGCCAACGGAAGAACCGGGAATATAGGTTCTTTGCAAGAAAGTTGAAAACAGGCAGAGAGAGAAGAGAACAGGTCGAGTTTAAACCAGGAAGCTTTAAGACCCCGATCGAAGTATGGTATTCACTGATTCGTCGAGGAATTATCCGTGTAAATCATACTAATAACTCCGCCCTTATCAATGTTAATTCTTCCAGCTTTTTCCCCGCATCCGGTGAACCGAAAAAAGTCAGGGGCTGTTGTCCAGCACGTTCCGCACTTTCCTGAGCAGTTCGGCCGGCGCCATCGGTTTCTGGATGAAATGGAACCCTTCTTCGATAATGCCTTTGACGCTCAAGATATCGCCTGCATAGCCGCTCGCGAACAGGACCTTTATTCCGGGCCTTGCTTTCTTCATCTCTTCATAGACGTCCCTGCCGTTCGCTTTCGGCATGATCACGTCCAGGACCGCGAGGTGCACCAGTTCCCGGTGTTCCCTGAACTTCCGGACAGCGTCTTCTCCGTCCCCGGCCGCGATGACGCGGTAACCCGCCTCCTCGAGCAGCGATGTCGTCAGCTCGCGGATAGCCGTGTCGTCCTCGGCAACAAGGATGGTCTCCGTTCCCCGGGGATGCTCCTTCGCCTCCTGCGGGCACTCCTCGACAAGCGCCTTCCCTTCGATCAGCGGCAGATAGATCCTGAAAACCGCTCCTTTGTCCGGCTCGCTGGATACGTTCAAAAAACCACTATGCTGCTTCACCACGGCGTAGACAATGGAGAGGCCCAGCCCCGTTCCTTTGCCCACTTCCTTAGTGGTAAAGAAGGGCTCGAAGATCTTCTCGCGGGTACTCCCATCCATGCCGAAGCCGGTATCGGCCACGGTGATCAGCGCATAGGACCCGGGAACCGCCGATCCGTACCCACTGGCCTGATCGGGCGGAATCTCCACCCGTTCGGAGCTGATCGTCAGGTGCCCGCCCGACGGCATGGCGTCCCGTGCATTCGTCGCCAGGTTCATAAGCAGCTGCTCGATCTGGCTGCCGTCCGCCATCACGTTCAGCTCCGCTGCCGACAGTTGCGTCTTAAGCGAAATATCCGCTCCGATGATCCGCACCAGCAGCTTTCCGACGTTCAGGATAACGTCGTTCAGGTTCAGCGGCCTCGACATCATACTCTGCTTCCGGCCGAAGGCGAGCAGGCTCTTGATCAGCTGGGTCGCGCGCTGCGATGCGTCGAGGATCGAGACCACATGCGCATTGAGCTTCTCATCGGCGATCTTTTTTCTCAGGATGCTGCCGTACCCCACGATCGCCGTCAGGATATTATTGAAGTCGTGGGCAATGCCGCCGGCCAGCCTGCCGATGGCCTCCATCTTCTGGGACTGCAGCAGCTGTTCCTCGAGCTTCTTGCGCTCGCTGATATCGATGAAGGTGACGACCGCGCCGATCACTTGGTTGCGCCGGGTGATCGGGTAGGACCAGTACTCCACCGGGATGCTGCCGCCGTCGGCGCGCCAGAACAGCTCGTTGTCCTTGTGACATCCTTGCCGCTCGCGGTAGGCACCGTAGATCAGGCACTCTTCCTCGGGATAGGGCGACCCGTCGGGACGGGTATGATGGACCATGCGGTGCACGTTCCTGCCGATCAGGTCCTCCGGTCTTTCATATCCCAGGATACGGACACAGGACGGATTGCAGAAGGTGCAGTTCCCCTCGGTATCGACACCGTAGATCGCCTCGGCGGTGGAGTTCAGGAGCAAACGGATACGCTCCTCCCGGTCGACGAGTTCTTCTTCGATCCGTTTTCGTTCGGCGAGTTCCTTTTTGAGCTCACCGGTCCGCTCCTCGACCTTGGCTTCCAGCAGCTCTTCGGACTGTCTCCTGAGCGAGACCTCGGTTTCCAGCGGCGCGAGCGCCCGCTTCTTGACCGCATACCAGAGGGCCCAGCCGAGGACAGCGGTGAACAGAAAGGAGCCGACCACGAGCCGCATTCTGAGTACGGCGACAATCTTCTCGGTCTCCCCGTAGTCTCCCGACATTTCGATGGTCATCAATTCGCGGCTGCCGTCCTTGATGATCTTGCTGAAATTATAAACCGGGAGTTGTCGTGAAGTGGGCCGTTTGTATTCGGCGACCAGGAAGCCGTTCGGTGCAATGGCCCTGATCTGCCGGTACTCCTCGTGGGCGTCCCCCCACCGGTTCACGAAGGAGCGTATGTTCACGTAGTCCTGCTTCAACACCGCTTCGTGGGAAGCCGCCGCCAGCAGGTCCATCTCCCGCTCGTAATGATCGCGCGCGGCGGTCATCAGCATGTTCCGCTGCTGCATGATCACAATGGAGTCCTCGACGACGAGAAAGACGAGCAGGATACCCGCAAAGGCGAGCAGGGCGCGTGTGTGCCTGAAACTGGTCATGGCTCCACCCCCGCCCGCTTCAGGTCCCTGATAATTTCCCGCAGGTTGTCGTACGAGCCGTCATCGGCGCGCATGAGCGCGCTGATATCGGCACGCAGCAGATGCATGATCCGCCTGCCGTCCGGGTGATGGTTCAGATCGAGCAGCGCGCTGCGGATCGCCTGCACGGTCTGCCTCGGTAAAAGAGAGCTCGCGACGAACAGGTGATCGGCGATATCGGGCGTGAAAGCGACCGCTCTCAGGCCTTCAGGCCGGTACTTCAAGAAGATCTCTTCCTTCACGGCGCCGGCATCGAAATCGCCGGCCAGGACCGCGAGGGCGATATTGTCATGGTTCGCGAGGTTCATCGACGTCGCGAAGTCCTTCAGGTCCACTCCGCGCTGCAACAGCATGTGCCGCGGCACGAGGTGGCCCATGGTCGAGTCGCGGTCGGCAAAGGCGAATTTTTTCCCTTTCAACTGCCGGAGGGAAGTGATGGTGCTGTCCCTCTTCGTAACGATCACTCCGCGAAAGGTGCTTTTGCCGTTCGATTCAAGCGCCGCAAGGATCGGTTTCCTGCCGAACTGATCCGTCATGATCACATAGGAGGCCGGACCCATGAAAGCGATATGAACCATATCGTTCCCGATCTTCTGGATGTGGGTATTGTAGGAGTTGGAGAGCTCAAGGATGACGGGGCGTTTCAGGACGGCGCTCAAGTATTCGGCAAGGGGAGTGAACCGGCGAACGAGTTCAGATGAAGCCAGATAGGGATGGACGCCCAGCTTGAGAGGCTGCTGCTGGGCAAGAACATTCCCTTGAGAGAACAGAAGAAAAATGCCGAGCGCAACAGCGGCGCATTTTCCCGGCACTCTTGCAGCTATAGTGAACAGGCACGCCATGCCTTTTATTATAATACAAAAGTTTGAAAATAAGGCAAAAAAAACCGGTTTGAGGGGGTTATGCAGACACGATCATGAGAGAACGATTCCCGTATCTGTCAAATGACGGAAGAGGTCTTCCTTTTATGGTTCCAGACATACAGGGCTATGATGACCCCGCTCAGGACGACCGCGCCGATCAGGGCCTGATGCGAGTACTTCATGATCAGTTCTCGGTTCGCGCCGATGAAGTAGCCTATATAGGTCAGGATGGTGACCCAGATGCCGGCGCCGAGAAGGGTATACAGGGAGAACTTGAAATGGTTCATGCCGGCCAGGCCCGCCGGCAGCGAGATCAGATGACGCACGACAGGGAGCAGGCGGCCGATGAAAGTGGACACTTCCCCATGGTTCCTGAAGAACGTCTCGACCCTGGCGAACTTCTCTTCCGTGATCCAGACATATTTTCCGTACTTCAGCACGAGCGGGCGGCCGAGATAGCGGGCCGCGAAATAGTTCGCGTATGCCCCGGCCAGGCTGCCGAAAGTTCCGCACAGGATGGCGACCCAGATGTTCATCTGCCCCTGCTGGGCAAGGTAGCCCGCCGGAGGCATTACAATCTCGCTCGGGATGGGGATGACCGAGCTTTCCATGGCCATCAGCAGGAAGATGCCGGGGTATCCGAGCGCTCCGATGGTCTGGACGAGCCATTCAATTAATGCATGCATTATTTACCTCATTAAGACAAGATCAAGTACTTTGACGCGGATAAAATGCGACAGAGACCTATGAAAAATCCTGATGTTTCATAATTAAATCAGTGTATATCAGTGTCAAAGCAGTTGACTTTGACAAGGATCAAGTATTTGACACAGATAAAATCCGATAACAACCTATGAAACGTCATGATCCTTCATAAAAAAATCAGTGTTGATCAGTGTCAAAGAAGTTGCATTTCAAACTATTCTTCCGTCACCAGCCCCAGGTTCTTCAGCATCTGCTCGTTCTCGCGCCAGCCCTTCTTCACCTTCACCCAGAGTTGCAGGAAGATTTTGACGCCGAGCAGCCGCTCCGCGTCCTGCCGGGCGAGCATCCCGATCTGCTTCAGCATGGCGCCGCCCCTGCCGATCAGTATCCCCTTCTGCGAGTCCCGTTCGACATAGATGACAGCGGTGATGCGCGTCAGGCCCGGTTCTTCCTTCATGTCCTCGATCACCACGGCCGTCGAATAGGGGATCTCCTCCTTGGTCAGCTCGAAGATCTTCTCGCGGATCAGTTCGGACACAACGAACCGCTCGGGCTGGTCCGTCAGCTGGTCCTCGGGAAAGTACCGGGGACCCTCGTGCAGCCGCGCGATGATCGCATTCACCAGGCCGCCGAGGTCGTTCCTGAGCGCCGATACGGGAATGATCTCCTTGAAGCCGAACAGGGTGCTGTATTCCTGCATGAGCGGCAGAAGCCGTTCCTTCTCGATCAGGTCCACCTTGTTGATGAGCAGGAAGACCGGTGTCTTGACGCCCTTCAGGGTCTCGATGATGAAACGGTCCCCTCCGCCGGGCTTCTCCGTCGCTTCGACCAGCATGAGGATCACATCCACCTCGCTGTAGGTCGCCAGCGCGGTCTTGACCATGAACTCGTTCATCTTGTGCATGGGTTTGTGGATGCCGGGGGTGTCCATGAAGACGAGCTGCGCGCCGGGCGCGTTCACGATGCCCAGGATCCGGTTTCGCGTGGTCTGGGGTTTGTCGGAGATGATCGCGATCTTCTCGCCGAGCAGGGCGTTCAGGAGCGTCGATTTGCCCACGTTCGGCCTGCCCACGATCGAGATGAACCCCGACTTGAATTTTCCGTTGCTGGTCATGGCCGGTAGAATACCTGAAATAGCCGGACCGCGCAACAGAAAAGCCGGGTATCCGGTATCAGCATAATCCGGCAGTGTGGTTTTGATTAATACTATATTATACCCCTGCCTTTTGCGCACAGGAAGTTTTATTGACAACGGACAATTGCATGCTAGCATTGAAGTAGACATTTACGGCTGTAATAGGGAGCGAAAGCGGGTGCAGCATCGGCGGAAAGAAAGGGAGGACACCATGCTGAACACCGATATTCTGAAAGGCAAGTGGAAAGAGATCAAAGGCGACATCAAGGCCAAATGGGGAAAGTTGACCGATGATGATCTGACCGAGATCGCCGGGAATGAGGAGAAGCTGGTCGGCATCCTGCAGAAGAAGTACGGCTATGCGAAGGACGAGGCAGAGCAGGAATACCGCGACTTCATGAGCCGGCGCAAGGCTGCATAGACAGGATTGTTCCCGCATACCTGATGTCATTACCCTCGATCGGGTGGAGCGCTCACTGTCCCTCGAAGCGCGTCCGGCGATGCAGTAGTCACCCCCTTTCGTCGCTCCCTCAACAGAGAACAGGCCGTTTTGGACGAAGAACGCTCCACTTCCGAAGAAGGAGGAACAATGTTGAAGCGATCCGTGCTTCTGCAGCTTCTGCTCTGCCTCATCATGACCGGCACCGCAATGGCTGCGGAAACGGTCAGGCAGCGGGAACAACGGGAGGCGTACCAGAAACAGCTTTCACTGCGCCTCCAGGAGATCAACCAAAAACTGGCTTCACTCAAGACGACCGGCCTCAAGGACGACGTCCGGAGAGAGTTCGGCCGGCTGCAGGAGGAATTGCGGATGAAGCAGGAGGCAGCTGCGAAGAAGCTGTCCGAGGCGGGGTCCGCGACGGGGCAGGACTGGGAGCGGCTCAAGTACCAGGTCCATGCCGCCATCCAGGACCTGGACGCGCTGTACGAACGTATGAGTTCTCTCTTGAGGAGGACCTGAAGGAGGTGATCGCATGCTCTACTGGGCTGCTGTTTTTCTGATCATTGCGATCATTGCTGGCGTTCTTGGCTTTGGCGGCACCGCGGCGGCTGCCGGCGGTATTGCCAAGATCCTGTTCTATATCTTTGTAGTAATCTTCGTCGTATCGCTCGTAATGGGTTTGATGCGGCGAGGCCGTTGAACGATCCGTCCAGTAATGAACCAGTAATGAAGGAACGGTCATTGCGTGCGCGCCGGGAAGGACCGGCGAGGTCCTTCCCGGCACACGCAGCGACCGATTTTCTGTCCTAAGGGCCGGGAGGACGACCATGAAAGCACTGGAATGGTACGGCACGCACGATATCCGGCTGGAATCAGCGCCGGAACCGGAGATCCTCAATCCCCGCGACGCCATCCTGCGCATAACATTGACGGCGATTTGCGGTTCGGACCTGCATTTATACGACGGTTACATCCCTACCACGGAAAAAGGAGATATCCTCGGACACGAGTTCATGGGAGAGGTCGTTGAGACCGGGTCCTCGGTAAGGAACATCAAACCCGGCGACCGCGTGGTGGTGGCTTTTACCATATCCTGCGGAGCCTGTTACCACTGCAAACGGCAGGAATACTCGCTCTGCGATAATTCCAACCCCAATGCCGATATGGCACAGAAATTCTGGGGTCACTCCCCCGCCGGCATCTACGGGTACTCCCATCTGCTCGGGGGATATCCGGGAGGACAGGCGGAATATGTGCGCGTGCCTTATGCCGACGTGGGCGCCCTCAAGGTGCCCGACAGCCTGACGGACGAACAGGTTTTGTTCCTGTCCGATATCTTTCCGACCGGCTACCAGGCAGCGGCTTATTGCGACATCAAGCCGGAAGACACTGTTGCAGTCTGGGGATGCGGACCGGTCGGTCAATTCGCCATTGTGAGCGCTCGTCTCCTGGGCGCGAAACGCATCATCGCCATCGACCGCTTCGAGGAACGCCTGCTGATGGCAAAGCGGACGGGGTATGCCGATGTCATCAATTACGAGGAAACGGAGGTCCTGGACGCGCTGAACCAGATGACGGACGGACGGGGCCCGGACAAGTGCATAGACGCCGTCGGCATGGAGGCCCATGGCAAGGGTTTTTTCGGACTCTATGACAAGGCCAAACAGAGCGTGCGCCTCCAGACCGACCGTCCCACGGTCCTGCGCGAGGTCATCCAGGCATGCCGCAAGGGCGGCATTGTTTCGGTCCCGGGAGTGTACGGCGGCCTGATCGACAAGATCAATTTCGGCGCTGCCTTCCAGAAAGGCTTGACGTTCAGGATGGGCCAGACCCACGTGCAGAAGTACATGCAGCTGCTGCTGGAACATATCAAGCGGGGCGACGTGGACCCTTCCTTTGTAATCACCCACCGTCTCAAACTGGAAGACGGCCCGCGTGCTTATGAGATCTTCCGGGATAAGGAAGAACGCTGCGTCAAGGTGGTCCTGAAGCCGTGATAGGCGGTCTGTATGCCAGCTGGAGAGAACCGGGGAAACCGGGAAGCTTTGACACAGAAAGAAGCCGGCAAAATATGATTTTCGCTGAACAGATAGTTATCTTATCCGTGTGAATCATAATACATCCGCCGTTATCTGTGTCAATGGTTCAAGGTTGTCTTCTTTGTATTCTGCGTTTCCAACAAACTAAGAGACGAAGACCTATGCGAAGAAGAACATCGATTTCAGACATTATGCCAGGCCTGCTGGCCCTGGCCGGAGGCGCGCTCCTGCTCTCCGGGATCATCCGGCAGCGCCGCCGGATGAGCTTTCGGGGAGCATCGGTGGTCATCACCGGCGGCTCCCGGGGACTGGGACTGGAGATGGCCCGCCTCTTTGCCCGGGAAGGCGCCCGCCTGACCCTTCTTGCCCGCGATCAGGGAGAACTCGAGCGCGCCCGCAGGGAGCTGATCAGCCTCGGCGGCTATGTTCTGGTCCATGCATGCGACATCCGGAACGCCGACGAGGTTGACCGCGTCGTCGACCTGATCGTGACCGAACGCGGCCGCATCGACGTGCTGATCAACAACGCCGGCGTGATGCAGGTCGGCCCCTTCGAGAACATGACGGGAGAGGACTTCCGCGAATCCCTGGACGTGCATGTCTGGGGCCCGCTCTCCCTGATCAGGGCGGTAACGCCGGTAATGCAGATGCAGGGATGCGGCCGGATCGTGAACATCTCGTCCATCGGCGGCGTTGTTGCCGTGCCCCACCTCATTCCCTATTCCACGGGAAAGTTCGCCCTGACCGGCTTGTCCGACGGAGTCCGGGCCGAGCTTGCAAAGGACGGTATCCTCGTGACGACCGTCCTACCCGGGCTCATGCGTACCGGCTCTCACGTGAACGCGCAGTACAAGGGGCAGCACAAAAAGGAGTTCCGCTGGTTCGCAACGCTGCTCGGCATACCGCTCTTCTCCATCAACGCGGAACGGGCGGCCCGCCGGGTCGTGGAAGCATGCCGCTACGGGGAGGCAGCGGTCACGCTCGGCATGAGTGCCCGGCTGCTCAAGGCGATGAATGCGCAGTTGCCCGGGCTGACCGCGGTCCTGGCCAGGCTGGCCGCCCGCATTCTGCCTTCTCCTGACGCGGTGAAGGGCTCCGCCGGCAGGACGGGATGGGATAGCGCGTCCGCGGTCCCTTCTTTCCTCACCAGGACGGCTGACCAGGCAATCGCGAGGAACAACGAAGCAGGGACGAGGAACGGGGCCGGAGAAGAGAGGAAGAAGGCGGATACGTATGAACAGATCCGCATGAAAACGGGATGAACCGCGACCACATCGTCAAAAACTAATACAACTTACAGGAGGTGCTCTATGAGCCCGCAGAGCAAATCAAAATCATCATCAAAGGGAAAAAAGGAAGTGACCTTCATCGACCTTCTGAAGCAGGACCATGACAAGGTGAGGGACCTGCTCGAACAGATCGAAGAGGACGAGGAGGGAGAGAACCGGCGGGAACTGTTCGCCGGACTGCAATCCGAGGTCCAGGAGCACATGGAACTGGAGGAGAAGTTCTTTTACCCGGCCCTGGAGCAGAACGAGGAAAGCTCGGACAAGGCCCTCGAATCCTATGAGGAGCACCATGTGGCGAAGATGGTGCTCGGTGAGTTCAGCGGCGTGGACATCGAGGACGACCGCTGGATGGCCAAATTCAAAGTGTTCCAGGAGATCGTGAGCCATCATCTCCAGGAAGAGGAAAAGAACATCTTCAAGCTGGTCAAAAACGTGCTGGAACCGGACCGGATCAAAGAGATCACGGACCAGATCCGGCAGATGAAAAGCGAGACCGAGAAAAAAGCGGCCTGATGAGGAGGAGACTATGGCACGCTACGGAAAGCAGTCACAGAAATCGGTGGGGCAGGCCATGGAAAAAATGAAGGAAGGCAAGCTCCGGAGCGGCGGGAGCGGGAAGAAGGTCAGGAACCCCAAACAGGCGATCGCCATCGGCCTTTCCGAGGCCCGCAAAAAAGGAGCCAAGGTGCCGCCTGCGCCCTCGAGCAGAAGAAAAAGCTCGACCGGGGCAAGAAAGAGGAAGAGCAGTCCGGCAAGCATCAAATAACAAATGACAAGTTCCAAACAAGCTCCAACAGCAATGACCGAAACAAAACCGTTTGAATATTGGAATTTATTTGCTATTTGGAGCTTGAAATTTGGTGCTTGCTTTACACGGAGGTAATAATGCCTGAGAGAAAACTTCCCAGGGACTTTCCGGAACAGCAGCAGAAGGAGCCGGGCCGGCAGTCGCAGATGCAGCCGGAGCCCGAAGTGATCAGGCCGGGCTACAAGGGCAGCGACAAACTGCTGGACAAGGTGGCCTTCATAAAGCAAACACCAAATAACAAGCACCAAATCTCAAATAAGCACGAAATTCAAAGCTCCAATAAAACATTTTTCCAGGTGCTTTGAATTTCGGTCATTATTTGGAATTTGTTATTTGGGATTTGGTGCTTAGGAGGAAGTCCAATGGCTCGTCCCATCTGGAAAGGCCACATATCCTTCGGGCTGATCAACATCCCCGTGACGCTCTATCCCGCGGAACAGCGTTCGGAGCTGCACTTCAACCTGATCGACCAGCGAAACAAGGCCAAGGTCCGGTACCAGCGCGTGAACGAACGGACCGGCCAGGAGGTCCCCTGGGAGGATATCGTGAAGGGGTACGAATACGAAGAGAACGAGTATGTGCTGCTCGGCGATGAGGACTTCAAGCGCGCAGACGTGAAGGCCACGCAGACCGTGGAACTGGAGGATTTCGTTGCCGCCGACGAGATCAACGCCGTCTATTACGACAAGCCCTACTACCTCGTTCCGTCCAAGGCCGGGATCAAGGGCTATGTGCTGCTGCGGGAGACGCTGAAGAAAACGAAAAAGACCGGCATTGCCCGCGTCGTGATCAGGACCCGGGAGTACGTCGCCGCCCTCTTTCCCCGGGACAACGCCCTGGTCCTGGACCTCCTGCGCTACGAAGAGGAGCTCCGGAAAGCATCGGATTACGATTTCCCTTCCGGGAACGTGGAAGAGTTCAAGGTGTCGGCGCGCGAGATCGAGATGGCGGAACGGTTCATCGAGTCCCTGACCACCGGCTGGAAGCCGGAAAAATACCGGGACCAGTACCGGCAGCGGCTCATGGACTGGATCGAGAAGAAAGCGAAGACCGGCATGGTCACCGTTGCCGAGGAGCAGCCGGCGGAAGAAGTTGCGCCGACCATGGGAGAGGACATCATGCAGCTTCTCCGAAAAAGCCTGGAGCGGACAGAAGAAGATGGCCGAAAGAAAAAACAGAAAAAGGCCGCCTGAGGTCGCGGACCTCGAAAAATACCGCAGCAAGAGAGATTTCAAGAGGACCCGGGAGCCCGAGGGCGGGATCCCCGCGCCCTCCCCTGCCCCGCTATTCGTCGTACAACAACATGCAGCCCGGCGCCTCCATTACGACCTGCGCCTCGAAGCGGAGGGCGTGCTGAAAAGCTGGGCCGTGCCCCGCGGCCCCAGCTACGATCCCGGCGAAAAAAGGCTTGCCGTGCATGTGGAAGACCACCCGCTGGAATACGCAGATTTCGAAGGCATCATCCCGGAGAACGAGTACGGCGCCGGCACGGTCATGGTCTGGGACCGCGGCACCTGGACCCCGCTTGGTGACTGGAAAAAAGGGCTGCACGAGGGCAAGCTCACGTTCCGTCTCGAGGGCCGGAAGTTGAAGGGCATCTGGAAGCTCATCCGGATCCGGGAGCGCGTCCAGGAGGAGTTCGACGAGCCGCCGCGGGACAACTGGCTTCTGATCAAGGCGTCCGATGAAGAAACGAAGGGCCTGCGGGGCCTGGAGGTGACCGCCCAGGAGCCGCTCAGCGTAAAGACCGGCAGGTCCATGGAGCAGATCACCGCTCAGAAGAACGCCTACTGGAAGGGCTCGCGTGAAGCATCGCCGCGCAAGGACCAGGCCCCAAAGCCGGCCCCGCCGCCGCCCCGGGGGACGAAAGCTCCCTGGCCGGAATCGTTTTTCCCGCAGCTTGCAACGCTGGTCACCCGCCTGCCTGAAGGCGGTCCCTGGGTCTCGGAGATAAAGTTCGACGGATACCGGCTGATCGCCAGGATCAGCCAAGGCCGGGTCACCTTAGTCACCCGGCGGGGCCAGGACTGGACCGGAAAGTTTACGCCCCTGGTCCGCGAGCTTTCGCGGCTTCCCGTCCGGAATGCGATCCTCGATGGCGAGGTCGTGGTGATGAACCCCGATGGGACCACGAACTTCCAGAAGCTCCAGAATATCCTGAGGAGCGCCAACGAGAAGGGCCTGGTCTATTTCGTCTTCGACCTGCCCTATTATGAGGATCACGATCTGACCGGCCTTCCCCTGACTGAGCGCAAGAAGGTCCTGCGGGAACTGCTCACCATGTACCGGGAACGCGTGCCGTCCGTACGGTATAGCGAGCACGTGGATCAATCAGGAGCCCGGGTGCTGCGTGCGGCCTGCGAAAACTCCTTCGAGGGGATCATCGCGAAGCGCGGCGACAGCCCCTACGTGCAGAAGCGGACGCGGTACTGGGTCAAGAAGAAATGCATCAACCGCCAGGAGTTCGTGGTCGGCGGCTACACGGCGCCCAAAGGGACGCGTTCCCTCTTCGGCTCCCTGGTGCTCGGCTATTATAATGAAAAGCGGCAGCTCGTCTACTGCGGCAACGTCGGCACCGGCTTCAACGAAGATTCCATCAAACTGGTGCACGAACGGCTGAAGCAACTGGAGCAGAACGCTTCCCCCTTCGCGCCCCCTCTGGAAGACGCCCGGAACCGCGACGTCCGGTACGTCGCGCCCCGGCTGGTGGCGGAAGTGGAATTCTCGGACTGGACCGAGGGAGGACATCTCCGGCATCCGTCCTTCGTGGGACTGCGGGAAGACAAGAAGCCCGAAGAGATCGGCATCGAGAAGGAAACGCCTCCTCCCGGGGACGAAGAAAAAGATCAACGACCCTTATCCCTCCCCTTAGTTAAGGGGAGGGATAAGGAGGGGTTAGTAAGGGAAGGTGTGGAGGAGTTAATCATCCCGATCAAACTCACCAATCCCGATAAGGTGCTGTACCCGGAAACAGGCGTGACCAAAGAGGAGCTTGCCCGCTATTATCTGCGCGTCGGCGGAGTTATGCTGCCCGAAGCCGCAAACAGGCCGCTCGTCCTGGTCCGCTGCCCGGAAGGGCTCTCCGAGGATATGCGGCGGAACTGTTTTTTTCAAAAGCATCTGCGCGACGACATCCCGGAGGGGGTAAGGACAACGCCCATCGAGGAAAAGGGGCAGGTAGGGCTCTATCCGGTCGTGGACGACATAACAGGCATTCTGTCGCTGGCCCAGTTCGGCGTGCTAGAGATCCACATGCTCGGCTGCCGCGCCGATGATGTGGAGCACCCGGACCGGATGATTTTCGATCTCGACCCGGCTCCCGACGTATCGAAAGGAAGGCTGATCGAAGCCACCTTCTTTATTCGCGACTTTCTGAAGAAGAACGGGATGGAGCCGCACCTGAAATTGACCGGCGGCAAAGGCATTCATATCGTCGTGCCGCTCAGGCCGGGAATGAACTGGGACGAATTAAAAACGGTCTCCCGGGCCATCGCGCTCGAGATGGTCCGGACCAGGCCGGAATGGTTCGTGGCGACCGTTACCAAGCGCAAACGGACCGGAAAAATCCTGGTGGACTATCTCAGGAACAGCCTCGGGGCCAGCACGATCGTTCCTTATTCCACGCGCGCAAAACCAGGAGCGCCGATCGCGATCCCGATCGACGACAGCGACTTGAACGAGGAGCTGCTGGCAGAACCTGTCACTCTCCGAAATGCCGTGGAGTGGATGAAGGTCTTGCGACGGGAGCCGTCGGAAAACAGTTAGAAGGTCAAGAAGCTATTTTTTCACCACGAAGCTCACGAAGCACACGAAGGTAAGGGCAACCGTCTCAGCGTTGAATTTCTTCGTGACCTTCGCGAACTTCGTGGTAAATCCTGATTTAAAGCTATGATTTTTGAAATGCACGCACATACGGAAGAGCACTCCGCCTGCAGCCATGTAAAGGCCGCCGACCTGGTCCAGAGGAACTTCGACAAGGGCCTGCAGGGCACGGTCCTGACCGACCACCATTATCTCTGGCCCCAGGAGGAAATACGGGAACTGCGCTCGCGCCTGAAAGTGCCCGATCACTACCTGATCCTTGCAGGCCAGGAGGTGGAAACGCCCGAGATCGGCCACGTGCTGGTCTATGGCGCGGAGGCGAAGATCGAGCGGGGGACCGGACTCGCGGCGATCCGCGCGAGGTTCCCCGACGCGGCCCTGGTCTGGGCCCATCCCTATCGCCACGAACAGATCCCTCCCCTGGAGAACCTGCTCTATCTGCTGATCGACGGCATCGAGATCTTCAACTCGAACCATACCATCGACGAGAACAACCGCGGTTTGCGGGACTGGCACCGCTACAAGTTCACGGCGCTGTCCGGAACGGATACGCACGCCTTGAGCTACACCGGGCTGTACCCCACCATCTTCGACCATCCCGTTGCGACAGTGATCGACCTGGCAGCCGAGATCCGGGCAGGACGGTGCCGCCCCTTTTTCGAGGAGATCCCCCGCTCCGGCACCTCGAACACGCGCGTCACCGAGGTCGGTCTCGGAACGCGGGGCGGGAGAACCACCGCGGAACAGTACGTGGTCAGGGCGCACGGGGACGCGGACACCTGGCGCTCCGCTTCGCGGACCACGCGCATCATCGAAGAGATCAGCAGGCACGGTTTCAGCGAAGGACGGTTCCGGGTGCCCCGGCAGTTGGGCAGCGATGAAAAAAACCTGATCGTGATCGAGCAGGGCATTCCCGGGAGGAGCCTTTTCGACGCGCTCGTCCACAGCGGTCTCCATGATGCCAGGCTCTACCTGCGCATGGCTGCCGAATGGCTTGCCCGCCTGCACAACGCCCGGCTCCAGGTCACGCCGCCCGGCGAGTACCTGCGCCAGGAACCGAACACGCTGGAGCATTACCTGACGGCCTTTTACCGCAC
>Ga0154473_1091_pt2 | contig 23894 bp, 24 predicted proteins | sample RifGroC2_FD_115952 | JGI IMG/M metagenome (GOLD analysis project Ga0154473, IMG submission 115952) | Nitrospirae bacterium GWC2_57_9 | reverse complement strand
ACGGTTCTGGCTGAACGCGAGCTCCTCGCGGAGCGTCTTGATGAATTCGACCTGCCGCGCCAGCCGGTTCCTGTTCACGACCATTTCGCCGACGAGGTTCATGAGATTGTCCAGCCGCTCGATATTGACGCGGATGAACTGCTTCTCGATATCGGTGGCATCGGTTGCGCGCCTGCCGATCCCTCTTTTTTCGAGGATCCCCATGCGCTTGGATTCTTCCAGCTCGTGCCTGAGCGATGCTTCCGAAGGCTGGGGTGCCGCTGCAGGCGCGGGTTCGGAGAGGGTCACCACAGGCGGAGTCTTGAAGTCGGGAGCTTTGGGCGCCGGTCCTGCCGGCCTCGCCGAAGGCGGAATGGCGGCAGCCGGAGGCTTGAGAGTCGTCTGCTTCTTCTCCTCGGCGGGCTTCTCCAGCTTCGCTGCCGGCTTTTCGTCGCCCACTGCGAAGGTCCTCTCCCAGGCCAGGTCGAGCTCATCCTTGGCTTTCGGGCTGGCAGGCGCCGGAGCCGGCTTTGGAGCGGGAGCTGCCGCCGGGGTTGCGGGCGGCGCTTTTTGTACAACCGGTTTCGACGGGGGAGCAGGCTTCTCGGAAGGGGCAGCAGGTGCGGGCGGACCCGGGACTGCCCGGATCTTCTCCATGACATCTTTGTAGGACTGTTTGATGCTGTCGACGACGAGTGGATCCTCGGTCTTGTTTCCGGCGACGCCGTCGACCATCAGCTTGATGGCATCAACGGTATCGAAAAGGAAGTTCAGCGTCTCCTTCCGGATGGGAATGCTTCCTGAGCGGAACTGGCCCAGCATGTCCTCGGCCTTGTGGGCGACATCGCTGATGCCCTGAAAACCCATCATGGCGGCCGAGCCTTTGAGCGTATGAGCAGCCCGGAACAGCTCATCGATGATCGCGCTGTCCTTGGAATCCTTCTCCAGGGACAGCAGCCCCTTGTTGAGGTTCTGGAGGTGCTCTCCGGCCTCTATAAGGAAAAACTCGATAATGCCTGATTTGTCAAAAGGCGCAGCCATATGCTCTATTCGATGAAGCCGAGCTTGATCTCCTCATCGCTCGTGGTGATCTGCTCCGTCATGGGCGGGAAACCCTCCAGGACGGGAAGCCCGCTTTCAACATGGTGCACGGCGCCTTCCTTCAGCTTGAACCGGCCGATGGCGTCGGTAAGCCGCTTCGACAGCTCGGCGAGCTTTCCGATCGTGGACACCGTGTCCTGCACGCCGTGGGAGGTCTCCTGCGTCTGCTTGAGGATGCTGTCCATGGACCCCACGACGCTCTCGGTCACCTTCACCTGGTCTCCGGCGGACTTGGTAATGTCCGTCACCAGCGTTGCCGTCTGCTTGACGATCTGTTCGATCTCGCGGAGCGCGGCGCCGGCCTGGTCGGCCAGTTTCGTACCCTCTTCCACTTCGCGGGTGCCTTCTTCCATAACGGTCACGGCCTCGCTCGTTTCGACCTGGATGCCCTTGATGAGGCCCGTAATGTCCTTGGTCGCCCGGGCGGACCGTTCTGCCAGTTTCCGGACTTCGTCGGCCACGACCGCAAAACCCTTGCCCTGCTCGCCGGCGCGCGCGGCTTCGATCGCGGCATTGAGCGCCAGCAGGTTCGTCTGGGTGGCGATCTCGTTGATCACTTCGATGATGGCGCCGATTTCAAGAGAGCGTTCGCCGAGGCCTTTGATCTTCTTCCCGGTAGTCTGCACCGCCGCGCGGATACGCTGCATGCCCTTGATCGTCTCGGCCACGGATGCTCCGCCCTTGACGGCGGCCTGCGTAGCCTTGAGCGACGTCTGCGTCGCGGCTTCGGCGTTCTCGGCCATGCGCTGGGTGGTATGGGACATGGTGTTCACGGCACCGGACGCGGTGCGGATCTGTTCGGCCTGCTGTTCGGTGCCCACCCGCATGCGCTCCGACGAGTGGAGGATTTCCGAGGTGGATCGCTGGATCTCGCTTGCCACGTTGCTTGCCTGGGTCACCAGGTTGGTAAGACCGGCGATCATCAGGTTAAACGCGTCGGCCACGGAGCCGAGGGCGTCGGCCGTCACTTCGGCCTTGATCGTCAGGTCGCCTTCGGCCGCCGTGCTCACGACCGAAAGCAGGTCCATGACCTGGTGCTGCATCTTGTCCCGGTCGCTTTCGGTCTGGATCAGGCCCTGCAAGCGGTCGATCGTCTGGTTGAAGGTGTCGCCGAGCTGGCCCAGTTCGTCGCCGCGCTTCACATTCGCCTTCTTGCTCAGATCGCCGCGCCCGAGCGCTTCGGCCACGCGCATCAGGTCCTGCACCGGGGCAATGGTCCGGGCCGCCGCCCACATCGTGATCACCGACAGGAACAGGAGCGAGCCGCCGCCGACGAACATGATCTTATAGAGCAGGTTCTTGATGTTGGTCTTGATCTGGGTCATATTGAGGCCGACGTGCACCGTACCCAGCGTGCCGCCGGCAATGGGCGACGCGATGTCGATCACCTCGGTGATGCTGTCCCGAATGGTAATGATCGCCGCTTCCGTGCCGAAGGGCATGCCCGGTTTCAGCATATTAATGGTCTGGAGTACGGAGGGCACCGCGTTCCCTTCAAAGGAGGAGGAGATCACCCTGCCCCGGCCGTCCCGAATGAAGCAGTATGCCACGTCTGGCTGGCTGATCGCCTCGCCCTGGATGAACTGGAGCGAGTTGAGATCTTCCACCTGCACCGGCTCCGCGGCCTTCACGCTCAGGCCGTCGGCGAGGATCAGCGTCTTGTTGATCGACTCGTCGCGCAGCGTCCCCTGGATCTGGTTGTATATGTAGACGAGGATACTGCCGCCGAAGACGGCCGACATGGTCAGGATCATGAGCACGATCTTGGTCCGGATGCTCATCCGATAGAAGGGGTTTCTGATCTTCATAGTGTCTGCTCCTTATGCTTTTTTTATGACCACGCGGCGACCGGGCTCCCGGCTGCCGAGGAGTTATTCCAGCCTGATCTCCTCGATGATCTGCTCCACATCGAGCAGTGCGGCCACGCCCGCATCGCGCTGGATGATGCTCTTCAAGAACCGGCTCCGGCTCTTGCCTGCCTGTGAGCCGGCATCCGCCGGCATGGACAGCACGCTGCTCACCGGCACGCCGATGACTTCGGAAACGTGGTCGACAACGATACCGAGCGTGATGGTGTTGTGCTTGAGGATGGCGATCTGGCCGGGGGTGGACTGACGCGGAAGGGAAAGCGCCGACCGTATATCCACGATCGGAACGATATTGCCTCGAAGGTTGATGACGCCGAGCACATGAGGCGGGGTGGTGGGAACAGGGAAGATCCTCTGGGAAATTATGATCTCGGTCAGCAGCTCGACGGGAATTGCATAGTGGTCCTCGCCCATGGTGAAGAGACAAACGCGAATCTCCTCTTCCCGCATAACTTCCATCACATCGGCGGTGACGTCACTGTCAATTTCTGCCAAGCGGATACCCCCTCCCGGGCTTAAATGTACTTTTTAACGGCCTTCAGCAGATCCTCGGGCTTGAACGGCTTGGTCAAATACTCGTCGGCGCCCTGCTTCATCCCCCAGAACTTGTCGCTCTCCTGGTCCTTGGAAGTGACCATGATAACGGGAATGTTCTTGAACTGGTCATTGCTCTTGATGTCCCTGCAGACCTGGAACCCGTTTTTCTTCGGCATGATGACGTCCAGGATGATCAGGTCGATCTTTTCGGCCCTTACCTTCTCCTCAGCCGCCTCTCCGTCCATGACGGTCACGATCGTATGGCCTGTCGGCTGCAGGGCTGCCTGGAAGATCTGGAGCTCCGCCAGACTATCGTCCGCTATGAGTATTTTGGCCATTGTTTTCTCCTTTTTTCATGTTGCAAAGAATAGACGAAAATTAACATATTTCTTTTGTTGTGTCAAGTTTTCCTTTTTATTCCGTCGGTTTCCGCGATCTCCGGCAGGTCATTTCCTTCGCCGGATCAAGTTCACCGACAGCAGAATGAACATGCTCTTTGCCACATCGAACTCGCTCAGCGCGGAGGCATCGATGATGTCCTGGATCGTACGTTTGCCGTCGATGAGCGAAAAGACCTTCATGTCGATTTCGCTCATGCCGCGGGAGGTCAGCTCTTCGGCGTTCCCGATCATGGCCTCGAAGACCACGCTGAAGCTCGGTATCTTCTGCTGGATCAGCGTCCACTCGTCGGAACGGCGGGCGCCTTCGAGCAGAAGGTCGTCCACTTTGATCTGGAGCTGCGTGGTAAAGACGGGCGGCGCTGTTTTCTCGAACACAAAATCGCCCTCGCGCCAGGACATGACTTTGTAGACGGTCGATTCCGTATGCCGCCGCAGACAGTCCGCGAAGGTCTTGAGGTCCATCAGGCGCTCCTGGGCAAGCACACTGTCGACGGGCTGTCCCGTCATTTCAGAGATCCGCTCAACATACTTCAGGCTCTCTTCCGCAAGATGACAGGTCTTTCTGAGCAGAGGCTCCAGCCCTCCGCTGCTCCCGGTGACCGTGGTGGCGTAGCCGACGGCCCCGTCCCGGAAATAGATGTGCGCCTCCTCACTCTCGCGGGTGATGGACAGCCTTCCGCTCTGGCGCTGCAGCCCGAGCATCTGCATCACTTCGACGATCCGGAAGCTGGCGAGGTTGCCCTGGATGCCTGCCGGGTTGCCCGCAGCGGAGCCACCCTTTCCGAGCTCCTGCCGGATCAGATCGGGCAGCGTATTTCTGACGAAGTCGTCGAGCACGCGCTCCACGATGTCACGGACCAGGTTCTCGAGGCCCGATGATTGCGCAGCCGCGGCATAGGCCGGCGTCGCCCCGGATGACGGGGAGGCCGCGAAGGTTGCAGCTCCGCTCCCGTTCGCGGCGGGCCTTCTCGGATCCCGGGCGGCCGGATGCGCTCGCGCCTCGGCTTTCCGCCTGTCGATGACCTCGCGGATCTTGGCCAGCAGTTCTTCAGGCTGGAAGGGTTTGGTGAAGTATTCGGTGATGCCGAGGACGTCGACGAACTTGCTGCCGACCTTGTCGCCCTTGGAGGTAACGAGGATGATGGGAGTGTCCTGGAATTCGGGATCTTCCTTAAGCGCCTTGCAGACCTGGAACCCGTTCATCTTCGGCATCACGAAATCGACCAGGATGAGCTCCGGTCTTTCGGCCCTGGCCATGGCGATGCCTGCTTCCCCGTCAGAGGCGAGAACGACCTTGTAGCCCTGCGACGTCAGGATCATCTCGATCAGGCGTTGGACCGTCGGACTATCGTCTATATTGAGAATCTTTTCCCCTGACAACGGATTTTCTCCCCCGAAGATGCTAAACTCGCGGAAATATTAACATCCGCCCTGGACAAAGTCAACAGATATATGCGATTTTAGTGCCAATCCGCAAGTCAAAGTAAATCAAATCTTTATTGGAAAAACATAAAAATTTTGTTTAGCTGCTTACAACCCGCGAGTAAGGAGAAGGGCAAGAGGAAAGAAGTTTTCGTTGCACTGCCCGGCGGCGGCAATTACCACTGGCGGGCGATCTGGTCGATGAACTCCTCGGTCAGGGCGTACTTGCCGGGCTTCGGTTCGGCAATGGCCGCGAGGTCCTTGGTCATGACGCCGCCTTCGATCGTTTTGATCACGATCGATTCGAGTTTGCGCGCGAAGTTCACGACGTCGGGAGTGCCGTCCGTCTCTCCGCGGCGCGCGATGGCGCCGGTCCAGGCGAAGATCGAGGCGACGGAGTTCGTGGAGGTGGGGTTTCCCTTCAGGTGTTCATAGTAATGGCGCATGACCGTGCCGTGTGCCGCCTCGTACACGTACTTGCCTTCAGGCGATACGAGCACCGAGGTCATGAGCCCGAGGCTGCCGAAGCCCGAAGCGACCATGTCGCTCATCACGTCGCCGTCGTAGTTCATGCAGGCCCAGAGCATGCCGCCCTCTGCCTTCATGATCTGCGCTACGGCATCGTCGATCAGCATGTACCGGTACCTGATGCCGAGCTTCTCGAAATCGGCCTTCCTTGCCTCCGCTTCCTGGTCGAAGACCTCCTTGAAGAATCCGTGGTAGGTCTTGGAGATGGTGTCCTTTGCGCCGAACCAGAGATCGCATTTCTCGCCCAGAGCGTAATTGATGCAAGCCCTGGCAAAGCTCCTGATCGACTTCTCGGTATTGTGAATGCCCATGAGCACGCCCGGGCCCTTGAAGTCCTGGATAACGAGGGAGACCTTCTCTCCTCCGGCCGAAGGCGTGAACACCAGCTCGGCCTTGCCTGCCCCCGGTACCTTGTACTCCACGGATCGGTAGATATCACCGTAGGCATGCCTGCCGATGCTGATCGGCCTCTTCCAGCTCCGGACCGCGGGCGGGATATTCCTGACGATGATCGGCTTGCGGAACACGGTCCCGTCCAGGATGGAACGGATCGTCCCGTTCGGGCTCTTCCATGCCTGCTTGAGGCTGTACTCCTTCACGCGCGCCGCGTTCGGCGTAATGGTCGCGCACTTGACGCCCACGCCGAACTCCTTGACCGCGTTCGCCGCATCGATGGTCACCTGGTCATCGGTCTCGTCGCGGTGCTGAACCCCAAGATCGTAGTATTTGAGATCGAGCTTCAGGTGGGGAAAGAGCAGCTTCTCCTTGATCATCTTCCAGATGATCCGGGTCATTTCGTCGCCATCCATCTCGACGATGGGATTTTTCACAGAGATCGCCACGGCAGTCACTCCTTGAGAAACGAGGTTAATTGATATGAAAGCCGATTGTAATGCCGAGGTCCAGAATTGTCAACCGGCAACTGCACTTTCGGGCAGTTGCATTTCCGGTGGATTTTTCCATCGTCTTTGCTATAATCCGGCCAGCTCACATGCGGGAGGAACGATGAAAAAACTCGAAGCCAACCTGGAATCCCTGGTCTTTCGGAGCCGCTGGATCCTGGCCCCCTTCTTCTTCGGCCTGCTCATCGCCATTGTCGTGATGCTCATCAAGTTCGGCAAACAGTTGGGAGCGCTTCTCCTTGCCCTGTTCACCGGCGCTGACCATGATGTCATCATTTCCGTCCTGACGCTCATCGACAGCGCGCTGATCGCCAGTCTGCTCCTGATCATCGCCTTCAGCGGGTACGAGAACTTCGTGTCCAAGATCGGCGTGGGCGAGCACGAGGACCGGCCGGCCTGGATGGGCAAGGTCGGCTTCTCGGACCTCAAGATCAAGCTCATGGGCGCGATCGTGGCCATCTCGGCAGTAGAGCTGCTCAAGGCCTTCATCAACGCAGACAACCTCTCGAACCAGCAGCTCGCCTGGAAGGCCGGCATCCACCTCGTCTTCGTGGTTTCGGGCGTGCTCTTTGCCGTTACGGACCGCATTACGGAAAAAAAGGGCGGATCGCATTAAGGAGCGGTCGGCTTCTGCTAGAATTAGACATATTGGAGTTCCCTGGCAAGCTGCGGGGAATGCGCTCACTCCTGAACTCGGTCGGAAACTTCGCTCCCCATGCGCTACTTCTTGCTCATGCTCATACTGCTGCAGGCTGTCCCGATTTCCGGCAGCGACTCGCCGGTCGGCACGCGCGCGCCGGAACTTTCACTCTTCGATCAATACGACAAGGAATTCTGCATGGCGCAGTATGCGGGAAGCATCCTGGTCTTCCTGGCGAGCGACCGCGACGGCGCGGAGCGGAACCGTCAATGCGGCGGCCGGCTTGGAGAGCGGTACGGCAACAGGATAGCAATCATCGGCATCGCCGACACGCGGGGGGTTCCTTTTTTTCTGAAGCGGAGTGTGAAGAACAGTTTCAGGAAGGAACGGGTCAGGGTCCTGCTGGACTGGAAAGGCGAGGCCTTCACTGCCTTCGGCCTTTCGAAAAAAAGTCGCGCCGTCGTGCTGATCGACAGGGACCGTACAATACGGCAAATCTATTCCAGCCCTAACGATATTTGTCAACTTGCGTTCGCAGACGTTGATAGGATGCTTGCGCGGTGAGCAGTTCAAAGACCTGCTGCAAGTCTATAGAAGCAATTGTCCTTTGTCGATATTCTGCACTTAATCTCATCGTCCCAAATAATTCCGCCAGGTATTTTCTATGAAAATATGTATTCGTGTGACATAGTCACATACAGCAGGCTCTTCTCCTGATATAGTTCCCCATAGTTAACAATATTCGCAATCGACATTTCTTCGCTTCCGCAGCCCTGTTTTCGCGCGGATTCAGGCTCTGGATCCCGGAGGATGCTTTTGCAAAACGAGCAGGTCTTTGCTGGGCCATTCATCGGCAAACGCCGGGCCATGGATTTTTTCGCGTACGGCAAAAAGATGATGGCGTCAGCAAATCCGAACCGGCTCGATCTACATTACAGAAAATGAGGAGGCGCCAATGAAAAGAAGTACACTGATGGTCATCACCATCCTGTTTGTGTTTACCGCTGGTACCGCTTTTGCGGCAGGTAGCGGCAAGGAGGAAGTTCAGTTCAATAATGGAATCACCTTTTTCGATCTCGGGCCTAAAACGACATGTGAGAAAGAGGCTGCGGGCACAGCTTCCGCTACAACGGCTATGAGCAACGGCATCACCGCGTTTGAGCCCGCCAAAACCGGTGCAGCCACGCGTTGTGCCGGGGGGGCTGCGGAGCCTGCTGCCTGGCCCAAGAACGGCATCACGATGTTCAGCTAATAAATACCCGGCCGATAAGCCCGACAGGGCGCTTCTGTCAAACAGAAGCGCCCTGTCGTCTCTTTCTCGCACCGATGCCAATGATGGCCCGTGTCCGCCTTACCATCCGACCGTCCGCAAGCTCCTCGCCAGTGCGAAATTGAAGCTCTCGGCAGCAAGCTGCGGGGAATGCGCTCACTCCAGAATTCAATCCAGCCCTTGATTTCATAGGGCCAATGCCTTGTCAGGCCTCCCGCTCCGTTCACAGCCGGCGGCCTTTAATTTAATAAATAAAGGTAAACGTTCGCTTCAATTGATTTGTTTCCTGTATTGTACAGGTACATTTGATAGCGAGAAAAGGCGATGCGCTGCTGAACCTGTTCGGATTCAAAAAATACCGGATCTCCGCTCTTCGTATGCACCATACATTCGATTGGAAATTGAATGCGCTTTGCATCACGGAGGGTGCGCAAGATCGGCTTTTCATCAGGAATAAGAAGAACTCCGGTGGTGCCTGAAGAAAAAGCTTCGCTTCTTATTTCACCTTGGAGACTGATCAAAATAGAGGTAAAGCCGTCTGTTTCGATGGTTCCGGCATAAACCATTTCAGACAGTTCCGTGCGTCGTGAAGTCGGCACTACCAAACCTTCTTTTTTTATGTATTTCGTCGTTCCTTCAATCGACACAGACCCCCTGACTTGTTGCAGGTCGGGAAAATTATTTACCTGCACATCGCCCTTGATCTGTTGAGTCTCCGGGAAATTTTTGACGTTCACATCGGCAGTTTGGGAAGCATGCGCTTGAAAGGCTTGAAAAGCGAGTGCCGGGAAAAGAAAAAACAGGGAAAGTATCAAAGTCATCGATGAGTTGTGCATGGCGTCCTCCGAAAGCTACACAGTTAGATGGTAGAGTATCGCAGATGACTGCGATTTTTTGATCCCAGGTATTTTTTTAGACTAACGCCGCGTGAGGGACGCGGTTTTTCAGCAACCCCTTGAAGTCCGCTTACTCGCATCGAACTTTCTGCATGCCTCCACGATTGCATTGGCTACTTCGGTATCCAATGAAGCACGTCCAGTTTTAACCGACCCTCCATCTTTCTTGAGAAAAACATCATAGGCTTTGATGGCGAGAATGGCCAATTGGCTCGGGTTACTCGGTATTTTCCCCCCAGGGAAGCATTCAGCATGCTCCCGTATAAACTTCGCGGCGGCCTGTACCGCTAAATGTTCATCGTGGTCGCTTTTGGCGGGGTAACTGAATTTCCAGCGCCTTACGCGTTCAGTAATTCGGGCCTTATCGTCGTCACCCGCAGCAAGCCCGGCGGCGGCGAATACCCGGCAATCGTAGTTGCGACAAGTTAACGGGCGGTGCTCATAGATCGAACACTTGCCATTAACCATCATGGGACAAAAGCCATTCTTGTCGTAACCCAGCAGTACATGGCCTTTAGGAAGTCCGGGTGCCGCAACTAAAAGATCTTTGCCTATCCGGCCAAGGGTACGGGTTTCATCGGGTCTAACATGGATGAATTGAGATGAGTTGCAACAGGCGATACACTCCCCGCAATTCACATCTGTTCCGTTTTCGATTATGAGAACACTTCTTGCATGACGAAGCCAGGACGAGAAGTCGCCTGCCGGTAAATCTTGGTGTTCAGCCGCATTTTCGAAAATGTTTGGTTTGGTATCGCTACACATACGCTCAATCCACTTGATTGGAAGATGTTTCGAAGTAAGCATCCGTCGTAGGGCAGGAAAAGCGGCTAACCTTGGTTTCAGCTTGAGAACCCGGCTTTGTCAATCGTCACGCCTGTTGCTTCCTCAAGGATCGACGGAGGCTACGCAGGGGCGTTCTCGCCGGGTGGCCTCACGTTGATGACGACGATCCCGGTCTTCTGCCCGGTCTCCACATAGCGATAGGCGTCTGCGATTGCCTCAAGGGGATACTCTCGATCGATGACCGGGCGGAATTCGCCCGCCTCCATGCGGGTTTTCAGGAAGTCGACAAACGCCCTGGCCTTGCTGCTCAGCGGCAGCGGGAAGATGACCCTGCGGCTCCCCGTGATCAACGACCAGATCACGAGCAGGGGGTTCTGGCACCATGGCCCGAGATCCGTCGCTGCGAAGACCCCTTCGGGCTTCAGCAATCGCCGACAACGGAAAAACGTCGTCTTGCCCACCGCGTCCAACACACAATCGAAGGTCTCACCGATTTGCGTGAAATCCTCCGCGGTGTAGTCCACTGCGCGGTCAGCGCCGAGTGCCCGGACGAGGTCCAGATGCCGCGTGGCGACGACCGCCGTCACCTTGGCGCCATAGGACTTCGCGAGCTGCACTGCCGCCGTGCCGATCGCGCCGGACGCGCCGTAGACGAGGATTCTGCGGCCCGGCTTGAGGCGGAACCCTTGCAGATAGGTGTCCGCATACCAGGCTCCCTCGCATACCACGGCCTCGCCGAAGCGCGCATCCGCCGGCATGGCGGCAATCGCCCCCTTTTCGGGCACGCAGAGATATTCAGCATGCGCGCCGTAGACGTCCGGCGACAGACCGAAGACGCGATCGCCCGGCTTGAACGACGTGACGCCCGTGCCGACCGCCTCGACCTCCCCTGCGAAGTCCATTCCGAGGATCGCGCGCTTCGGCCGGCGGAGCCCCGCGAAGAGCCGGACGAAATAAGGGTGGGGTCGGAGCATGCCGCAATCGGTCCGGCTGACCGTCGTCGCATGGACTCTGATCAGGACCTCGCCCGCCTTTGGTGCCGGTTTCGGCACCTGCCGGATCTCCAGGACCTCCGGCGATCCGTAGCGTCTGTTGATAACTGCTTTCATAATCGTGGTCTCCGGCGCTCGCTAAACCTGGTTCGAGGTTGGCTTCGTTCGCTTCCCATAAGCGTGACAAATCCAAACCGGCACTTCATGCAATGACAGCAAAAAAAGGGGGGCGGAATCTGTCAATTGCGGTGATAACGCCCAATGTCGGGCTCATGCGCATTTTGGCGCGTCGCAGTGTACCCGCTGGCTGGATCATATTGTCGGGTTGCGCACTTCTCGCGAAGTTTGATTTATTTTCTTCTTAACCAATCTACAGCGTTTTGTTCTTCAGTGAAAAGGCATTCATTTTCAAATGACTGACCATCAACAGGGTCATTTAATATGGCTGAGAAATAATTACTGCCTCGAAGTACATCCTGCAGATACCTTGCGGATATCTCTCGCGCCTTCATATGGGTTTCTTCCGAATCCCATTGGACTCCTCTAAAATCAAATAGAAATTTAATCGTCTTGTCACTTATTAAATTGGCTTTAACGCAACCTCTTAATGCCTCGGATATTTCTGCTAATTTACTCCGATCAGTTCGCCCTGATAAATCGACCTTAAAAATATGATCTTGCCGAACATATCTAATTCTCTCATCCATTGTCTTATCCATAAATAAATTCCCGCTTTAAATTTAAGCGAAGCCGATTTTTAGCGGCCCTGGTGCAACAGAATTCATAGGAAAAAATACCTGCAGAACTAGGAAATTCTGCGGATTTCACTTTTCCCGAAAATCGGGTACTGTTGATCTCAGGAGCAGACGATTTGCAGGAACGCCTATCAGGGAAGCGCGAGACCGTTCCCGGAACCGGGCTGCGATTGCTTGCATCAGGGAATGATCATCCATGATTACCTGGTCACCCCGTAGGGGCCCGGGGAACAGCAAGGAGAACGACCATGAGGATCAATGTCAGCAAGCCGGTTCTGACGCAGACTACGTTATGCCAGAATGAATTTGCCTGCCTCTCCAGCGCCCTTACGAGGCTCTGCAAGGTGCGGGGACATCTGATGAAAGAAGCTTTGATCATCGATTGTGCTGCGGGCTCCCTCTGTAATTACCAGTTGTCCTTCGGAAGCTGGTCGGTCTGTTCCTGTCCAACGAGAAAAGAGATCTATGATCGCTATACCGTATAAGACAGGCTGTCAGTTCGGCAATACTGCAAGCAGGTCTTGGGGTTCCAAGCTGCGGGGAATTGCAAGTTCAATCTGATATGTGGCAATGATTATAGGAAAGAGCGTTCCCATGGTCAAGAAGTTTGATGGGGTATTTTCGGGGTATTGTTCGGCAGAAACAGAAAGGCCGGCAAACAGCCGGCCTTCGTCCTGCTTTATAAAAGAAACATGCTTTTGATTGGCAGTTTACCGGAGACCCCATCCTCTCCCTTGGCCCTCTCCTTGAAGGAGAGGGCTCGAAAACCGGGCTCGGCTCAGCTCCCCTTCTTCCCGTACCCCACGGTCTTGAACACGGTCTCGATCTCGCCGAGCGTTGCGGGGTCGTCGATGGTCGAGGGCATCGCATACTGTTCTCCGTCGGCGATCTTGCGCATGGTGCCGCGCAGGATCTTGCCGGAGCGCGTCTTGGGCAGCCGCTTCACCACCACCGTCTCTTTATAACAGGCAACAGGGCCGATGGTGTTCCGCACCATCTGGGAAAGTTCCCTCTTGAGATCGTCCCCGTCACGATCGGCTCCTGCCTTCAATACCACGAGTCCCAGCGGCAGCTGGCCCTTCAGGTTGTCATGCACGCCGATCACGGCGCATTCGGCAACGTCCTTGTGCGTGGAGACCACTTCCTCCATCTCGCCGGTGGACAGCCGGTGGCCGGCCACGTTGATCACGTCGTCCACGCGGCCCATGACGAAGACATACCCCTCCTCGTCGATATACCCGCCGTCACTCGTGAAGTAGTAGCCCGGGAAGGGCTTGAGATAGGATTCGAGGAAGCGCTGATCCGCCTGCCACAGGGTCGGAAGCGTGCCCGGAGGAAGGGGCAGCTTGATCGCGACCAGGCCTTCCTGCTTCGGCCCGAGTTCCCTGCCGCTGTTGTCCAGGATCTTCACATTGAAGCCGGGCACCGGCTTGGTCGACGAGCCGGGCCTGATCGGGAACATCTCGATGCCCCTGCAGTTCGACGTGATGGGCCAGCCCGTCTCGGTCTGCCACCAGTGATCGATCACCGGTTTTTTCAACAGATCGTGGGCCCAGTGATAAGTGTCGGGGTCAAGCCGTTCTCCGGCCAGGAACAGCGCCTGAAATCCCGAGAGGTCGTATTTTTTGACGAATTCGCCCCTGGGGTCTTCCTTCTTAATGGCGCGGAATGCCGTGGGCGCGGTGAACATCACCTTCACTTCGTGCTGGCTGATGACGCGCCAGAACGCGCCGGCGTCAGGCGTGCCGACCGACTTGCCTTCATAGAGGATGGTCGTGCAGCCGGTAAGCAGCGGCGCGTACACGATATAGGAATGTCCCACGACCCAGCCCACGTCCGAGGCAGCCCAGAACACGTCGCCGGGCTTGACCCCGTAGATATGCTCCATGCTCCACCGCAGCGCGACCGCATGCCCCCCGTTGTCGCGGACCACGCCTTTGGGCTTGCCCGTCGTGCCCGAAGTATACAGGATGTAGAGCGGGTCCGTTGCCAGGACCGGCGTGCAGCCCACGGGATGTGCGCTCGCCATGAGTTCGTTCCAGTCGAGATCGCGGCCCAGGATCATCGAGGCCTTGACCAGGTTGCGCTGGAAGATGACGCATTTTTCCGGCTTGTGGGCGGCCTCCTGGATGGCCTTGTCGAGCATGGGCTTGTACTCGATCAGGCGCTTCACCTCGACTGCGCCGGACGCCGAGATAATCAGCTTCGGCCTGGCATCGTCGATCCGGATTGCCAGCTCGTGGGGAGCGAAGCCCCCGAACACCACGGAATGGACCGCGCCCACCCGTGCGCAGGCGAGCATGGCGACCACGGCCTGCGGTATCATGGGCATGTAGATGATGACCGCATCGCCCTTGTTCACGCCGAGGGACTTCAGCACGCCCGCGAACCGCGAGACCTGCTCCAGCAGCTCGCGGTAGGTGAACTTCTCGATCGTGTTCGTGACCGGGCTGTCGTAGATGAGCGCCACCTGGTCCGCGCGGCCTCCCTCGACGTGCCGGTCCACCGCGTTCCAGCAGGTGTTCAGCTCGCCGCCCTTGTACCACCGGTAGAACGGCGGGTTCGATTCATCCAGCACCGCGTCCCATTTTTTATGCCAGCCGATCGCGTCCGCAGCGTCCGCCCAGAATCCCTTCGCGTCGCTGATGCTCTTCGTGAACTGCTCCTGATACTTGCCCATCTCCTGATCCTCCTGAACAACCGGAAATCAAAATCTGAACCGAAAACAAGAAATATGAAAGCCTGTCTCGCGCAAAGCCGCAAAGGCGCGAAGAAGGGCTCTAAAAAAGAAGGCGGCGTTAGTATTTAATATTCTTAATGCTGTCATGCCGGACTCGATCCGGCCATCCACATGCATTTTTTAAGAACTAAATTCCGGCTTTCGCCGGAATGACGATTCTTCTATGACGTAGTTGTGCCTTACTTTGCGGCTTGGCCGCTTTGCGCGAGATATCTTTTTGGTTGGATTAAAAAGCCTCTTATGTTCCAGTCGCTCTCCTTCGTGGCGACCTGTGAGACAAATCGGTTTGATCATTTGTTTTTCAAAAAAACCACGAACGCGCCGCTTCCTCCCCGGTCCCGGGGAGCAGGGGCGAATTCCGCGACCAGTGCCTTTCCTTTTCCGCGCAGCCATTCGGCTACGGCGCCCTGGAGCACCGGTCCTTCGGGAGAGTTGATCCCTTTGCCCGTGATGACCAGCACCGCCTTCTCACCCCGGGAACGGGCGGCGGCGAGAAAGCGCTGGAGCTGGGCCAGGGCTTCGTCCCTCAGGTACCCGTGCAGATCCAGCTCGTCACGAAGCCGGATCTGGCCGCGCTTGAGCTGTTTCATCCTGCTTGAGGGAGATTGACGGGGCTCGTCGCCGGGCTCGGCATCCTGTTCCCGAAAGGTCGTCCCGATCTTTTGCATGGCCTGGAGGAACAGGCCTGATTCCTCCTGGTCTTCGCGAACCGGTTCGGGCGCGCGCTTCTGCTGCTTCTCCTCCGGCTGCTCCCCGGATTCCGCACCGAGCGGCCGCGCGCCTGCCATGGCGCGGCGGAACAGGTCCTCATCCTCTTCCTTATTCTCTTTGCGCGCGGGCGTTCTCGCTTTTTTCTGGTCCGGTGCAGCAGGGGCCGGCTTCAGGCCTTTGAGGGATCTGAAGGGATTGTTCTGAAAATCGGGGGCGCCTTTTTCCGGAGTCCGTTTTTTTTTCATGCTATGAATTATGAATGAGAAGGGCTGCGTGCGGGGAATCAGGCCGGTTTGCACTGCCGCCGCTGGACGCTAATGGTCGGGATACCGTTCACTGATGTTGTTGATCGTGTCGAGGCTGGCAAAAAAGGCATCCATCATTTCAGGATCGAACTGCTTTCCGCTGACCGCCCGCACGGCCTCCAGGACCCGGTCCTGGTCCCATGCTTCCTTGTAGACCCGCTTCGACGAAAGCGCGTCGTAGACGTCGGCGATCGCGACCACGCGGCCGAACACGGGTATCTCTTCTCCCTGCTTGCCGCGGGCGCCCCCGCCCGCTTTTTCGAAACCGGCCAGGGGCGAGCCGTCGGCGGGGTTGATATGACCCGGATAGCCGTTCCCGTCAAAGAACTCGTGATGGTTGAGCGCGACGATCGAGGCGGCCTCGTCGAAATCGGAATAGAGCTCGGAGAAGAGCTGCGCGCCGAGGTAGGTATGCTGCTTCATGATCTCATATTCTTCCGGCGTGAACCGGGCGGGCTTCTTCAGGATCGTGTCCGAAATGGCCACCTTGCCCACGTCATGGAGCATGGCCGCCATCCGCAGGATGTCCCTGTTCTTGTCGATCTCTTCCGGGGAGATGCCGCGCGTTCCCGCCCAGTGCTCATAGATGGTCACCGCAAAGGAAGCTACCCGGTTCACATGGGCCCCGGTCTCCTTCGGGTCCCGCAGCTCAGCCATCTTGATCGTGCGCAGGATCATGGCACGCGTCATCTGCGCGCGCTCGATCGCCACGGCCGCCGTATTCGCGAAGTTCAGAATGAGCGGCTCGTCGCGCTTGCGGAAGGGTATGACCTTGCCCTTCTCGTCCTTTCCGTTGATCAGCTGCAATACGCCGATAACGTCGCCGCGGTTCGTCTTCAGCGGAAAGGTGAGCACCGAACAGGTCCGGTACCCGGAAAGATCGTCATAATGCTTGTTGAAGGAGTAGGGCAGGCCGGAGCGGAGCTTGTAGACGTCGGAAATGTTCAACGTTTCGCCGGTCTCCGCAACGTAGCCGGAGATCGATTTGCTGTTGATCGGGATGGAAAACGTGGAGTAAATGAGCTTTTTGCCCGGGGGCAGCCGCTTCTGGAGCGTGTCGTTCTGCGTGTAGCTGAACTTGAGCTTGTCGTCTTCCTTGATATAGATCGAGCCGGCATCGGCATGGACCAGCTTGCGCGCTTCCCGGAGGATCTTTTCGAGCAGCACGTCGATGTCCTTCGTGCCGGTCAGTTCGATCCCGAGCTTGATGATGGTCGTCAGCTTCTGCTTTTCGCTCAGCATGGCCGATTTTACCTGTCCCCCCCTGTTTTGTCAATCGGCGAATCCCGGCACGAAACCGATTTATCAATTGACGGGCTGGGGCTTTTTTGATATAGTACCGCATTATTCTGCAGCCGGAATGGAATGCAAGTGCGGGCCTTCTGCCCGCGATATTGCTTTACGAGGTTCTGAATGGATAACAAACTGCTGACCATCAAAAAGAAGCTGCTCAAACAGCGCGATGAACTTCTGAGCGAAGCTGAACACACCTTGAACAACAAGATCAGCACCGAAAAGGAAAGCTTCCCCGATCCGACGGATCAGGCGGTGGCCGAACTGGACAACAACTTCCTGCTCCGGCTCCGCGGCCGCGAAACGAAACTGCTCAAGAAGATCGATGAGGCGATCGCCCGCATCGAAGGCGGTACGTACGGCGTCTGCGAATCCTGCGGCGAGCAGATCGGCATCAAGCGCCTCGAGGCGCGGCCCGTTACCACGCTCTGCATAGAGTGCAAGACCCGTCAGGAAGAGGAAGAGAAGCTGCAGGAAGGATGATCCCGAACAGAGTGGTCCCGAGGCCGGCTCAATGAGCCGGCCTTTTTTAGTGGAGCCCCCTCCGGCGGGAGCCGGGGGATGCCAAGGCGCGGGATTGCAGAACGCCGTCGGGGGACCTGATCCACGGCCCGCATTGTTCGCACTTTGGTTCCGCGCCTGTTCACCCCGTCTTTACACCTAAATTCCTGTTCAAGATCCTTCTCCGTGGCTCTCTCTGAGATACGCTTTTAGTTCGGACAACAAATCGCGAATTTGTCAGTATGCTATACTTATCTTTGTAGCTGATTTCCGAAAAGGAGGTGTATCATGAAAATCGTTTATGCGCGGCTGAACGCTCTGCCGGGAACGATTGCAGTGACAATATTATTCCTTTCGTTGACACTGCTGCTGTTCGGCTTTGCAGCCACCGTGGAAGCCAGGGACGTAGAATTGAAATCTGTGGATGCTTCAGAGGTACAGGGCACGTACTCGGTGATCGGGTATGGCTGCAATTCGGCCTCCGACGCTCCTGCAATCGCCATCCTGAAGAAGGAGGGCACAGCGTATAATTTTGACGTGGAGACGCCTGCGCCGGCCTTCTCCTGGGGGAATATTCCGGACAGCGAATACCAGATGGTGACCGGCCTCTCCGCATCTGAGGCTCTGAGCCGGTCCGAAGCCTTCGTGAAGTGCAATCCCGAGGTCCAGGATGTCGATCTGAGAAGCATCACCGGACCGGACGGAACGCTGCTGGGCTATGAAGTACGGCCCATTTATTCGCCGCTTCGGTACGGCACTGCAGGCCTGGCCAGCACGAGCTACAGCGTGGAGCAGAATACGATCGTGGCCGATGTCAGGATCGATCCGCTGGCTTCGCTGAATGACTGGGGTGGAGGCTAATCGGTTCTGAAAACGAATTGGAAGATCCCGTGGGAGCGATCCCACGGGATTTTTTTTTGACCGTACGACGCAGCGGTCAGCGGAGCCTGCCGAGGACTCTCTTCAATTTTTCTCTTACCTGCGTTGCGATCGTCCTGACCGGTTCGCTTTCGACCGCTTGCATGGAAGCGACCGGATCGACAGCCGCCACCTCGGCGCCTACGCCGGGTATCTCCTGAACGATCACGTTGCAGGGAAGCATCGTGCCGATCTTGTCTTCCTTCTGCAGGGCCTCATAGGCAAAGCCCGGGTTGCATGCGCCGAGGATCACATATTTTCTGAAGTCCACATTCAGTTTCTTTTTCAGCGTGTCCATGACATCGATGACGGTGAGCACGCCGAACCCCTCCTTTTGCAGCTCCTCCGTCACCCGTGTCACGGCATCCTCGAAGGTGGTTTGTATGGTTGTACTAAAGTAATAACTCATGATCGCGCTCCTTTCGGCGATTCGGCTTTTTTCATTATATCCCGGTTAGCTTGAACAATCCTGTGGCATACGAAACAAGGAGCAGCAAGAGATCGGGCACGGTTTGTATTCTCATGGGAAGCGGGGAGCGGAGCGAGCTAATCTTAAGAAAAGGAACAAAACGGGAAAGCTATTGAGTATGCCAAGAACTGCCGGCAGGTGTTCTCCCTGAGCACGCTAGGCAGCCTTTTTGGATCCGACTCCGGCAAGGAGGGAGAGCCCGAATGAAATACCATGAATTTATCGGTGAGGTGCTGCAGCACGGAGGCATGGCTTCTCGCCGGGACGCGGTCAAGGCTGTTCAGGCGACATTGCAGACGCTTGCAGAAGGGCTGCGCGCGCAGGAGGTGCAACGCCTGTCATCCCGGCTTCCTCCCCAGATCAGCTTTTACCTGCCGCAGCGCGTCGTGCCCGATCGGTTCGGCCTTTCGGAGTTCTTTTTCCGGGTCAGCAGTCGCGAGCAGGTAGATATCAGCCTCGCGACCAGGCACGCCCTGGCTGTCCTGCTCGTCCTTGAGGAAACGGTGGGCGCGGAAGAGATCGAGGAGCTGCGGGAACAGCTGCCCCCGGAATTCGGCCGGCTCTTTGAAGGGGCCCGGCACAAGGAGCTGAGAGCAGTCTGACCGCCGGTGAAGCATTATTCCCCTTCGCTTGCGCCGAGAAGGCGTTTCAGCCGGGCGAACAGCACCGGGGCGAGGGCGAGCAGCGCCAGCAGAGACAAGGCTGTAATCATCTTGGGGGAAAGGATGTCCTCGGGGCGTTCAATGGCGGCCAAATGGCTGCCGGCCATTGCGTAGATCAGGGCGCCGGGAAATATCCCGCAGAAGGTCACGACCGCGAACCGAACGATCTCTATCCGGGTCAGGCCCGAGAGGTAGTTCACGACAAAGGCCGGCATGATCGGCACGATCCTCAGCACGAAAAGGTAATTACTGCCGTACCGCGCCATCTCTTTATTGAAATAGCGCAGCTGCAGGGCGTATCGCTCCTGTACCCAGGACCCGATCAGGTAGCGGGAGGTCAGAAAGGCCAGGGCCGCGCCTGCCGTCGAAAAAATGGCCGCCAGCAGCGCTCCGGGTAAGGTGCCGAACAAAAAGCCGCCCATCACGGTAAGGACAAGGGCGCCGGGAACAAAAAAGGCGGTTGACAGGAAAGCAATGCCGAAGGCGAGCAGGGAGAGGACCCGGTGGTTGCCCGCGTAGCGCGCGAGGGAGTGGCTGTTCTTCTTGAGCGCTTCGAAGGTCAAGAGGTCCGAAAGCGTGACCAGCACCAGAACGATCAAGGCCGCGCCGAACAGGGCCAGGGCGATTTTTTTCCAGTACTTTCTCATGTCTTTTTTCACGCCGAATCGCTCATACCGGGGTCATCCTGTCCCCTGCCGCGGCGGCAGTATAATAATAATATAGCGCCGCGACCGCGGCTGCAGCAGACCTTTCCGATCAATGCCCAAGCGCTTTTCCATCATGACCTATAACGTGCACAGCTGCATCGGCAGGGACGGAAAGGCCTCCTCCGAGCGGATCGCGGAGATCATTGCGTTGTACGGGGCCGACATCATCTGCCTCCAGGAACTCGACAGCGGACTGCTGCGGTCAGGCCTGGAGAACCAGGCGCGGGAGATCGCGGACCGCCTGAACATGGAATTTCATTTTCATCCGTCGCTGCGGGTTGAAGAGGGGGAGTACGGGAATGCGGTCCTGACGCGCTTTCCGTCGGAAGCGGTCAAGGCCGCGGGCCTGCCCACGCTTCCCGGGCGGACCTATCGGGAGCAGCGGGGCGGGCTCTGGATACGGGTGCGGGTCGACGGCACCGAGCTGAACGTCGTGACCACCCATCTCGGGCTCAGCAGCAGCGAGCGGGTTGCGCAGGCCGAGGACCTGGTCGGCCCGGGGTGGCTCGGCAGTCCGGCCTGCGCCAGGCCGGTCGTCCTGTGCGGCGACCTGAACACCGTGCCGCTGTTCGGGGTATACCGTCGCTTTGCTGCAGTCCTCGCCGACGCCAGCAGCTCGGTGGGCTGGGGACGGGGAAGGACCTACCCCAGCAGTTTTCCCGTCCTGCGCCTCGATCACGTGTTCCTGAGCAGCGATATCGAGGTTGAACAGGTCATGGTTCCCTGGACAAAGCTGACCCGCATGGCATCCGACCATCTGCCCTTGATCGCGACGCTCTCGATCAAGACCTGACGGGAAGGACAACATGAAGAAGATTCTCTCACCCGGCAGGAACTGCCGCGGCATCTACGACGAGGACAGGGCCGGCCTCCTCGTCGACGGACGGAACTATTTCCGGGCCTTTTACGAAATGGCCTGCAGGGCCCGGCGATACCTCCTGATAGCGGGCTGGCAGTTCGAACGGCGGGTGCCGCTTCTGCGGGGCAGCGATCTGCGCGATGCCTCGGGCGAGGTCGTGATGGCCCCCTTTCTGAACGAACTGTGCGAGCGGAACCCCGAGCTCGAGATCTTCATTCTCATGTGGGATTTCAGCGCTGTCGTCGGCTTCGACAAGGAATGGTTCAACAAGTTCATTCTCGATCTCACGACAAGCGACCGGATCCATTTCAGGTTCGACAGCAGGCATGCACTCTATGCGAGCCATCATCAGAAGCTGGTCGTCATCGACGGGACCAGCGCCTTCGTGGGCGGCCTGGACCTCAGCGCCAACAGCTGGGACGACCGCAAGCACTGGGCTGAGAACGCCGAGCGGGTCTTGGCCGGGGAGCAGTATGAGCCCTATCACGATGTGCAGTCCTTTCATGCCGGCCCGGTAGCCTGGGAATTGGCCAGGCTCTTCCAGGAGCGTTGGCTCAATGCCGGCGGAGAGCCGCTCGCGCTCACCCCGGGCCCGGCGGCCGACGCCGTTCCGGTCCGGAAGATGGTGCCTGTCGCCGCTCGACAGGTGGCGGTCAGCGTGACCCGCGGTTCGACCCTGGTGCCCCTGCTCGAACCCGTCATGGAGATCCGCCGGCTCTATCTGGATGCAATAGCAGCAGCTGAAAAGCTGATCTACATCGAGACGCAGTACTTCAGCTCCCAGGCGGTATACGATGCGCTCAGAAAGCGCTTGACCGGCCGGGACGCTCCCTGTCCGGAGATCGTGCTGATCCTGCCGAAGCGGCTCCATACGATCATCGAGGATATTTCGCTCAGCGTGGTCCAGGCAAAAATGCTCCGCTCCTTGACGGAGATCGCCGCGCGGAACAACACGCCCTTCGGCGTATACTACACTGCCGCCGCGAAGAGGACCGATGGTTTCGAGAAAGCCACCTATATTCATTCGAAAGTACTGCTGGTTGACGACCGGTTCCTTTCAGTGGGGTCGGCAAACATGACGAACCGAAGCATGGGAATGGACACGGAGTTGAACGTTTCCTGGGAAGCAGTTTCTCTCGGGCAGGACGGCCTGGCCCGTTCCATCAGAAGGATCCGCGGCAACCTTCTTGCCGAACATACCGGACTGAGAAAACTTTCCCAGCGCCGGGCGCTGGGAAGGACGGAAGGGCTTGTCGCTTACCTGAACAGCAATGCCGACCAATTCGGCTGCAGACTGCGAAAACACACGATGGAGTCCTTTCTCGAAGACCTGTCCTGGATCAAGGACCTCATGCCCGAGGACCTTTCCATCGATCCGGAACGGCCGATCATCGAAGAGTCGATCTATGAGATGATCTCCCGGGACAAAAACAGCATGTTCGCCCGCGGTTTTCTTCTGCTGAACCAGCTTGCGCTCGCCCAGGCGCCGGGTCAGGCCGAGAGCAGGGAAGCGCTGGAACAGGAAGAGGAGAGGGCCGGCGGCGGTCCGTACCGCTCGCTGGGACAAAAAGGAGGCTTCCGGTGGTATGTTCTGGCGGGGATCGGCCTCGGCATCGCCTTGATCGCATGGCTCCTGCTCGATCCCTGAGCTGCGCTAACAACTAATCAACTTCTTTGACACTGATTTACTCTGATTGGATTATGAAGAGTCATGATGTTTCATAGACTGATCCGTTTTTATCTGTGTCAGAGACTTTGAACTTTTTTCCGGGTTGCGGCTTGTCCGGTCAGGAAGATACTACCTTGGTTCTGTTCTTTCTTTTTCGCGTCACTCGTCCGGCAGCGTTTCGGCGGCAAGCGAGTGATATACTATGTATGAAGTTGCTTTTACGGAATCGATATACTGTTATAAACAGTTATTTCACGAAAGGAGAGTTGATCAACATGAGAGAAGAAGCGACGAACAGTGAGAGCAGCTCAATGATCGTACCCGTGCTGTTGAGCGGTGCGATCGGCGCCGGTCTGGCTTTATTGCTGACGCCAAAGTCGGGCAGGGAGATCAGAAGCGACATCACGCGGCTGGCGAAGCGGGGCGGTGAACAGGCCGCGAATGTGACGGGCGGAACGGCTGATGTAGGGCAGGCCGTGGAGTCAGGTGAGCGGGCGTTCGCGCCGGCCATGGAAAAGGCGAGCGAAACGATCAGCGCCCCCGAGGAGCGGTCACTGGTGGTGCCGATCCTGGTGAGCGGAGTCATCGGAGCAGCGGTTGCTTTGCTGTTCGCCCCCAAATCCGGGAGCGAGGTCATGGGCGACTTGAAGGACATCGCCTCATCGGCGCTTGAAAAGGGCAAGGGCTGGTACGAGCAGAGCGCTCAGGCGGTCAAGGAAGCCGTGGAAAAAGGCAAAGAGGCTGCAGCGGAGACGAAAGAGAAGCTGCGGCCTGCGGCGTGATCGGTCCAGAAGCAGGTTAATTCCGGTAAAAAATAAAAAGAGCTGACAGAATTGTCAGCTCTTTATTTATTCATGGTGGGCGGAGTTGGACCACGGAGGGTCAGACCACGGAGGGTCAAGACCACGGAGGGTCAGGTCTATAATGTTTAACTTCTATTTCTTCATGATCTGACTGACATAACTAAAGTGCATTCCCACATG
>Ga0154473_1167_pt7 | contig 27928 bp, 38 predicted proteins | sample RifGroC2_FD_115952 | JGI IMG/M metagenome (GOLD analysis project Ga0154473, IMG submission 115952) | Nitrospirae bacterium GWC2_57_9 | reverse complement strand
GGCAAGCCTTACCCTCTCGGTCACATCTTTGATATACTCCACGACCTGTACCACGCGGTTCCCACGATCCAGCATGGGAAAAGTACTGATTTCGACGTATCGTTCCTGGTCGTCGGCCGACCGCTTCGTGGTCGTCAGCCGCTTCATGACGGAAGCAGGCAGCGCTGTACGAAAAGTCTCTTCTGCAGGACAGCTATCGCATTTGGTCCCGTCGGGCATGCAGCTTTCATAACAGCGGGCTCCCAACTTGATATCCCGGCCGAGCAGAGCGGTCATTGACTTGTTCACGGCGGTGATCCGGAAATAGGCATCCACCACCTGAATCCCGTCGGTTATCCCGTCGAAAACGGCAAGAAGCTTCTTTCGGGCATCCGAGATCTGATCTTCCATCTCCTTTTTCCGGGTGATGTCCTCAAGCATGATGACCAAGCCGTTGCCGACCGACCAGGCAATGCGCCCGAGCGGATAGACACTGTAGCTGATGATCCTTCTCGATCCGTTTTTCTGGATCAGATCGCACTCAAGCTCCAATGCTGCTCCGGCCGCCCAAAGCGCATCGGAAAGCCGCTCCCAAAGAGCAAGGCTCGGATGATCGTGATCGCTTACCGAGCGACCAACCTCCCGAAAGGCTTTGCCGATGACCCTGGATCGGGGCAGCCCAAAAAGCTTCTCTGCTGCTGCGTTGAAGACCCTGATCTTTCCCTCGCCGTCGAGGGATACGATTCCGGTGGTAACGCTGTCGAGAAGGCTACTCATATGCCGAAGTGTATCCAGACCGGTCCGATTTTTCGCAGGTACCGAGCGCATGCAACGACCGGCATTGCGAATGCTGTCCCTGAAACAGCCCAAGAACCGCGAAGCTTTCTTGAATGGACCGGAGCCTTGGCCATTTCTATTGTTGAAGGTGTTTTGCATCCTTGTCGGCCCCTAGTGAGTACTGATAATAAGTATGCATGCCGAGCTTCAGCAGCCCATTCACGATCAGCCGGCATGCCGATTCCGTTACCTTGGGATCGAACTGTCGTCCGGACTCGCGCTCCAGCTCAAGGAGGACTTCATCGCTCGAGATGGTACCCCGGTAGGGCCGTTCCGATACCATGGCATCTATGGTATCCGCCACGTTCAGCACGCGTGCCGGCAGCGTGATGTGCTCCCCGGCAAGTCCTTGAGGATAGCCCTTCCCGTCAAAACGTTCATGATGCTGATAAATAGCGCTGATGATTGTAGGAGAAAAACCAATAGGCTCGAGGATCCTGATGCCGTGAGCAGGATGATCCTTCATGATGTCGAACTCCTCCCGGCTCAACCGCTCCGGCTTGCCGATGATCAATTCACTGATGCCGATCTTCCCGACATCGTGCAGGATGGCAGCGATGTGCATCTCTTCCAGCTGACTTGGGCTCATCCCCAGGTCCCGGGCGATGGCAACGGCATATTTCGCCACGTTCGTGGAGTGCCATCGCGTATAAGGATCTTTTGCCTCTACCGCAGCGACCAGCGCCTGCACCGTTCGGAAATAATTCTCCCGCAGGTCTTCAAAGAGCGCGGCATTTTCCATTGCCGTCACAACCTGGCTGGAGAGGATGAGGACGACCTGAAGGTCACTCGTGCTGAAGGGAACGCCCGACAATTTGCTCACATTGAGCACGCCGAACATTTTGTTCTTTCCAATAAGAGGAACCGACATGGATGACGCCGGCATATTCTCGACGTTGATGGCCTCCATTACTTCAGGATCAGGATGTTTCCCCGCGGAAATGATGAGCGGCTTTTTATATTTCAATACTAGTCCTGATACTCCTTCACCGACCCCGCGCCTCGCTTTTATCGCCATATCCGGCTGCAATCCATGGGAAGCTCGTATCTGCAAATCTCCGCTTGCTTCGTCCACAAGCATAAGCGACACGCGATCCACGGCAAATTCCTGTACCAGCACTTCCGTGATGATCTTGAACAAATGCGCCAGATCGATCTCCGTTACAAGGAGCTTGCTGATCTCAAAAAGAGGGATGAGGGCTTTCAGCCTGATGTTTTCTTTCTGCAGCCTGCTGCGGGTCACTGCTCGCTCGACGGCTCCCAGCAGTTCCTCCTGAGTAAACGGTTTTAACACAAAGCCATCAACACCTCGCATAAGCGATTCGATAGCGGTGTCAAGAGTCCCATGGCCCGTGATAAAAATAGTGACTATGTCCTGATCGAGCTGTTTAACCCGCTCGAACAGTTCAAGGCCATCCATCTCCGGCATTTTAATGTCCGTAATGAGAAGATCCATATCACTACGCGCAAGTTCTTCAAGGGCCGCTGTCCCCTTGGATGCCAGAGTAACCTGGTACCCTTCAGCGGTCAGGATATGGAAGCACAGGTCCCTGATCATGTCCTCATCATCAACAACAAGTATCTTTTCTCCTGCCATGCCAATGCTCCTCAAGTGTCCTTGCTTTTATAGCCCGGTCAAAAGTCACGTTTATGGGATCAAGCAGGCAATACCACCCGGAACGTAGAACCTTCTCCTACCGTGCTTTCCACTTCTATGGTACCGCCATGGTTCTGTACGATCATGTAACTTATAGAGAGACCCAGGCCTGAGCGCTCGCCCTCTACCCGGGTGGTAAAAAACGGGTCGAAGACCTTATCGAGCTGCGATTCCGGGATCCCGATCCCGGTGTCTGAAAACTCAACCGAAACCAGCTCCTTGCCTTCCACGTCCCTGTTCCGTTTGCACTTTATGATCAGCATTCCACCCGTTGGCATGGCAAAGAACGCGTTATTCATGATATTCACAAATACCTGCTTCATCTCATCACTGTCGACAGCCACCGAAGGAATTTCTTCGCTGCATTCGATTTTTACTTTTATATTGGCCAATTTTGCCTGACTCTTTACCAGATTAAGCGTGTCTTGCACGAGAGAGGCGATAGCGGTTTTCTCCAGCCGAGGCGGCTTCCTGCGGGCGAAATCGAGGAGGTTCTTCAGAATTTCTCTTGCACGCAGGGTTTCACGTTCAATGGTTTTTAGCTGCTCTTTTTTTTCTGCCGGTACGTCATCAGACTTTAAAAGCAGACCGGTGTAGCCGAGAACACCGGTGAGAGGATTGTTCACTTCGTAAGCGATGTTGGTCGCGAGCTCTCCGACAGCTGCAAGTTTGGCGCTTTGAACAAGCTGACGTTGCGACTGCTGGAGATTCCGGGTCATTGCATTGAAAGACTCCGCCAGCTCCCAGAACTCGCTTCCTTTGCTGTCCGTCATGTCGATGCGATGTTGAAATTCACCCCGCGAGATCCGCCTGGTCGCATCCAGCAGTCTTTGAAGCCTGCGGTCCAGGGAATGCGCAAGGATCAGGCTGGTCAAAAGCGCCAGGATGAACCCGAGCAGAAGCGTGGCTGAAAGTATTCCGCGCACTTTTCGGATCGTGGCCATCGTTTCCTGTGTCTTCTGCTGGAGACGGACATTGGCAGTAAAAGCCATGCCTTGCGTCATCGTGATAAGCTCCTGCCCCAGATCCTGTGCCCGGCGTTCCAGAACTCCGATAGTGGCCGGATTTGCTGATGCGGTTACCAGACGGCTGATGGCAGTCTTGTAATCCGAGGCCATATCGCGCATACCGATCAACCCCTGCGCCAGTTCCGGTGCATGATGACATCCCAGGCAGGAATCCATCACCCTGTCCATTTCCTGAACATGGGAAACGAGCACATCCACGTCATCGCCGCTCCTGATCTTACTGTGAAAAATATTCGACTGAACCTGCTGAATATGGATAATAAGGTCCTCTCGCTGGATTTCCACCTGATGGAGCAGTATCAGACGGTCCATTCGTTCTGTGGTTTTAGTAATGTAAATAACAGCGATCATGCTGCCCATCAAAAAGATGAACAGGAGCGCTCCGAATCCTATGAGAATTCTTTTCTTCATCGTTCCGGACTATTGATTTTCGTAGTGATACGTCTTCAAATTGATCCCGGCCTCAGCGGTGAGCTTATAGAGGTATTCATAATCGCTGTCTCGCGTTTCGATAAATCCTCGCGCACCGAACCGCTGTAGGGAGTCTTCGCCGTCATCATGCTCGTTCATTTCGAGCAAAGTCTTTTTGAGCAGATTTTTCAGGGAGGGATCAAGTTTCTTTCGTACAGCCAGGCAGTTCTGAGGAACGACGCCGGATGAAGCAAGGATTAGCAATTCCTTCTCGATACGCGGGTTCTCGATCGCCATCAGGTCATAGATCGTGTTCTTCGCAGCTCCGGCCTCTGCTTCTCCGTTCAAAACGGCAAGGATAGAGGCATCGTGGCTGCCGGCAAAAAAACTCTCCCCCAGGAACGCTTGCAGATTTGCGATGTCCTTTTCTCTAAAATATGCAATCGGAAACAAATACCCGGCCGTTGTAGCCCGTTCGACAAAGGCAAACCGCTTCCCTTTGAGTTGCTCGACGTTTCTGATGCCGCTATCCTTCCGTACGAAAAGGTAACCATGGTAGGTGGATGTGCCATCGAGGTTTACCGGCCGCACGAGAGGTTCGACGCCAATCTGGTGACGAGCGAGTGCATACGTAAAGCTTCCGAAAAAAGCGCCGTCCAGCTTGTCGGTCTTAAAATGCTCAATGATATTGCCATATCGGCTCAAGCTGGTAAAATTGACCGTGATTCCGGCTTTGTCGAACAGATACTTTTTAAGCGCCTGATGCCGTTCCCGCTGCCGAAAAACATTCTGTTCCGGGATCAACCCGATCAATATCTCCTGTTGGCCGAAAGTCTTCTCCTGCCGGCTATTCTGCTCCTTTGGCGGCTCGCATCCGGTTATCACACAGGCCATGAAGACCAGAAAAAAAAAGCATGTCCTTTTTCGAAATTTCACGATCGGCCTCTCCCCTGTCCAGATCAATTCGTCTTTGATAAGATCGCCTTCTTGAACAGTGGCAGAAATACCTTGAAACGGGTGCCGCTCCCCGGCTGACTTTCGACCTCGATCCTGCCCCCGTGATTTTGCACGATCCGGTAGCTGATGGAAAGTCCCAAACCGGTCCCATCACCGCTCTCTTTCGTGGAAAAGAAGGGTTCGAATATCTTGGTTATGTTTTGCTCCGCTATTCCAACGCCTGTATCCGAAAATTCTATCATGACCTCGAGGTCGCGGACCGTGGCCAGCCGAATCCTTAGATGGCCGCCCGCCGACATTGCCTGGAGCGCATTATTGATGATATTTATGAAGACCTGCTTCATCTCGTTGGCATCCATGTTGACGATAACAGGGGTTCCGTCATACTCCTCATAAATGCTGATCTCGGTCGACTCGGCAGCGCCCCGTATAAAGGAAGTAGTCTCTCTCAACGGGATCAGTATGTCGCCGGGTTGCATCCATGATGCCTTCTGTCTTGAAAAATCGAGCAGGTTTCGAATGATCTTTCTGACCCTCAGTGTTTCCTGCTCCATCATGCCCAGGATCCTCTTGGGAGACTCCGGAAGATCCAACGTCTTCAACAAATGCGTTGTATAACCGAGTACGCTCGTCAACGGATTGTTCACCTCATGAGCGACATTTGCGGCAAGTTCTCCGATAGCGGCCATCTTCGTCGAATGCACTAATTGTTCCTGAGCGCTTCGGAGTTCGTTCATTTTCCCCATCAGATCGGTATACAACGATGCGTTCTGGAGAGCGGCTCCCGCCAGGTTGGAGAACACGGTAAAAAGGCGAAGATCATGCTTGTCGAATACGCCTCCCCCCTTTTTATTGACCGCCGTCAGCAAGCCGCTCAAGCTATTCGATGACCAAAGTGGAATGGTCATAATCGACTTTACTCCAAGAGCCTTCATAGCAGCATTATCGAGCCGAAAATCCGCGTGAGCATCGGCGATCAGCAAGGGTGTGCCGTAACAAGCAAGCCAATTGTAGATACCCGCAGATTCAAGGGGCATTTCGAGATCCTTGAACATTTTCGCCTTGGCGCCAAAAGCGCCGAGGTACTTCAACATTCGGTCGCTCGTATTGACCACTGTTATCGTCGTGGTATCCGCCCTGACCAGATCTTCCGCTCGAGCCGCTATTTTAACAAGCAAAGTGTCAAGATTAAGGCTTTCCATAAGGTCGAGGCCGGCAGTGTGAAGGATAAAAAGGTCTTTATTTCCCCGCGATAGACTAAGTTCTCGCTGTTTTAGCGTAAGCGCCATCTGGTTGAAGGCCTGGCTCAACTTGCTGATCTCGTCCCTGCCTTTTACTGGCAGAGGAGACTCCCAGTTCTGACGGCTTAATTTTTCCGCAGCGTCGCTCAATTGGAGGATGGGTTTGGTAATGCCCAGGGCAATGGTCTGGCTGAAGACGAGGCCTACGATAAGAATAACAAAGAGAGCTACCAAGGCTTTCTTGGTGATTGCATAGAATTTCTTTTCATACCGCTGTCCCGACACGCCCACCCTGACATAGCCTATTTTCTGTCCACCGCCCATTATGGGAAAGACCAGATCGTAAATACCTGTCTTTTTCAGTTCGAATACGGGCTCTTTTGCCAGGACTGCATCACAATCCAGAGGGACATCCTCCTTTACGGCATGCGGTCCGGAAGGAATGGTGTAAAAATAGGTATCGCTGTTAAAAAAGATTTCAGTGGCACTGCTTCCTATAAGCAACTCACAGTTATGCTTATAGATCATGATATAAAGGAGATCGCTTCCGGAAGGAATATCTTCGCTTGCGGTGAAAGGTGATGATATTTTTTTGTATATCTCTGATCTGTTGCCCGTAATAATGTCATCGGTCGTCAGTGCAGCCAGATCTTTCGCGACGTAAAGGGCTCTGCCCCGGATCTCTTCATCCAGCGCTTTTTTCCCTTGCCAGAAAAAAAAGGCCCCAACCAGGACGGAGACCAGGATCAATGCAGTTGACATGAAAAATGAAACTCTGCATCCTATCCCTCCCCACCACCGCGCTACCAGACTGTGGATCCGATCGGATAACCGTAGAAATATTTTTTTTTCTGAAACCATAGCATGAATGACTTGAAGGCGCAGGCAGAAAATCTGCAATATAGTAACACAAAAGTAAGTTCCTGTAAATGCAATAAAAAAGGCAAGGGGAAATTCCCCTTGCCTTTCAGTGCTCTGAGTTCCGCAGAAGCGGTTTATTTGCCCTTATCGGCAGCCTTCGTCACAGGTGCCTCTTTTTTCTGCCGCTCGACCAACTCTATAACAGCCATGGGGGCAGCATCTCCGGGCCTCGAGCGCGTGGGCGTGATGCGGGTATAGCCGCCGTTCCGGGATGCGAAGCGAGGCCCTATCTGGGAGAATAAACCGCTGACGACAGCTTCATCGTTAATGAAGCTGAGCGCCTGACGACGAGCATGCAGGTCACCGCGCTTCGCGAGAGTGATCATTTTCTCCGCCAACGGGCGGATCTCTTTCGCTTTTGCAACTGTCGTCTCGATCTTTTCATTTTTCAGAAGCGAAGTTACAAGCATCCGGAGAAGCGCTTTTCGATGGCTTGTATCTCTTCCAAACTGTCTGCCTGCACATGCATGTCTCATATCAGTTCCCTTTACCTATCTCCTAAATTTAAACCTCGCTCGGTTTCTCCGCCAAGAGACGTCTGGCCTCGGCCACTATCTTATCGTCCACTTTCAGCCCGAGGGAAAGGCCCATTTCTGCCAAAATCTCTTTGATTTCATTGAGAGATTTTCTACCAAAATTCTTGGTCTTCAACATCTCGCTCTCGGTCTTTTGCACCATTTCCGCGATAGTCTCGATTCCCGCGTTCTTGAGACAGTTTGCTGCGCGGACTGACAGTTCCAGTTCATTGACGCTCCGCAGCAGGTTCTCGTTGAAAGAGGGAACTTTTTTGATCTCTTCCTCGATTGCCGGCAGTTCCTCTTCCTCCTCGGGAAGATGGATGAATATGGAAAGATGGTCCTTCAATAATTTTGACGCATGGGCAACAGCGTCATCTGGGCGAATGCTTCCATCCGTCCATACCTCGAGCACCAGTTTGTCGTAATCGGTGTCTTGGCCTACCCGGGCGTTCTCCACCTTGAAATTGACTTTTCTGATCGGTGAAAATATTGAATCGATGGGGATCACCCCGATCGGCTGGCCCGGCTCTTTGTTCTTGTCTGAAGCGACGTATCCGCGTCCCCGGCGGGCGCGCATTTCCACTTCAAGTTTGCCGTTCTTGTCGATGGTAGCTACATGGAGGTCCGGGTTCAGTATCTCGACTTCCGGGTCGGCCTCTATGTCCTTTGCCGTCACCGCACCAGGTCCCTTGGCCCTGAGAGTAAGAGTCTTGGGCTTATCCGTATGCAGTTTCAACCGAATTTCCTTGAGATTAAGAATAAGATCGGTCGTATCTTCAATGACCCCCGGAATGCTCGAAAACTCATGTTGCACTCCGGAAATTCTCAACGAGGTAACAGCTGAACCTTCCAGTGAGGACAAAAGCACCCGTCGAAGTGAGTTCCCCAGCGTTGTTCCAAAACCGCGTTCGAGAGGCTCTGCGGTGAACTTTCCATACGTATCGGATATTTTTTTTGGATCGTACTGAAGTTTTTTCGGCATCTGAAAATCTTTAGCTTTTTTGAGCATGTTTCCTCCATAACGGAGTGAAATACTTATAAAAAGACTTGCCGGGCCGTATTGACCCGGGTCAGTCGCCGACAAGTAGCAGCATCACTTCTCAGGTTATTTTGAGTAGAGTTCGACCACGAGCTGTTCTTTTACTGTCGGCATGGTCGATTCATCACGGGCGGGCAGCGACAGCACCTTGCCCTTGAATTGCGCCTTGTCGATCTCAAGCCAGGAGGGGAAGCCTCGTTTCTCAACTGCAGCCAGCGTCTGCTGTATCTGTGCGATGCCTCTGCTTTTCTCCCGCAGTTCTACCACATCGCCAGGCTTAAGCAGATAGGAAGGTATATTCACTTTCTTGCTGTTAACCAGCAAGTGTCCATGTCGAACAAGCTGACGCGCCTCTTTCTTTGCTCCCGCAAATCCCATCCGCTGGACGACGCTGTCTAGTCTTCGCTCCAGCAGCTGCAGCAGATTGTCGCCAGTCACGCCCTTCATGCGCTCGGCCTTCTCAAAGTAACCGCGGAACTGACGCTCAAGCACGCCATAAACACGACGGATCTTCTGCTTTTCTCTGAGCTGTAGGCTGTATTCCGACTGCTTTACCCGTCCCTGCCCATGCTGCCCGGGGGGATAGCTTCGGCGCATTACCGCGCATTTATCCGTATAACACCGCTCAGCCTTCAGAAAGAGCTTCGTGCCCTCTCTCCTGCAGAGCTTGCAAACTGATCCTATATACCGTGCCAACTGATCCTCCTGTTTTACCCTTAACTAAACCCGTCTTCTTTTCGGCGGCCTGCACCCATTATGAGGAATCGGGGTCACATCTTTGATCGCAACGATTTCAAGTCCCGCGGCCTGAATAGACCGAATGGCCGATTCCCTGCCCGTTCCCGGACCTTTCACATAAACCTCGACCTGCCTCATGCCGTTTTCTATCGCTTTCTTTGCGGCTGATTCAGCAGCGAGCTGAGAAGCGAACGGTGTGCTCTTCCTCGAGCCCTTGAATCCTTTGTTGCCTGCGCTGGACCAGGTGATAACGTTCCCGGCAGTATCGGTGATCGTTACTATCGTATTATTAAATGAAGCATGGATATGGGCGACCCCATTGGCCACATTCTTTTTCTCTTTGCCCTTCTTGGCCATTCTTCCTCCTCATGAGTTGCTCGGTGCCGTGCCATGCACCCGCTTAACCTAATTCCTACTTTTTCAACATGCCCTTCTTTTTGCCTCTTCCTGACATCGCGGATTTCTTGGGTCCTTTTCTCGTCCGCGCATTGGTCTTTGTCCGCTGTCCGCGGGCCGGCAACCCTTTTCTATGTCTCAGGCCCCGGTAGCTTCCGATGTCCATCAAGCGCTTGATATGCATTGTGATGTCCCTGCGAAGGTCTCCCTCAACGGTATAATCACGGTCTAGAATAGCGCGGATCTTGACGATATCTGACTCGGTGAGATTGTTGCTCTTCGTTGTCGGCTCAATTCCTGCCTCAGACAGGATTTTCTTTGCTGATGACGGGCCTATGCCGAAAATGTACGTGAGAGCAATCTCAATTTTTTTATCTTTGGGTAAATCAACGCCTGCAATTCGTGCCACAGTTCCTCCTGAACCATAAATCCGAAATAGGGTAGATTCTCGCTTGGCCTATCCCTGCCGCTGCTTGTGTCGTGAATTCTCACAGATCACACGCACAATACCTTTACGACGAATGATCGTACATTTGGGGCAAATTTTACGCACTGATGAACGGACTTTCATGGCTTTACTTCCATCCTGTTTTTTAAAGTTTCACTGCCCTAACGGCTGCTATTTGAACCGGTAAGTGATCCTGCCCCGGGTAAGATCATACGGCGTCAATTCTACGGTAACCTTGTCCCCGGGCAATATTTTTATAAAATGCATTCGCATTTTTCCCGATATATGAGCAAGAATCTTGTGACCATTCTCTATTTCTACACGAAACATGGCATTGGGAAGCGTCTCCAACACCGTGCCTTGAACTTCTATGGAATCTTCTTTAGCCATATCCTCTTAATACCGAGTTCGATTTTTAATTACTGCCTGGCTTCCTTTTGCGTCAATATCCAAGGCCCATCTGATGTTACTGCGACTGTGTGTTCGAAGTGAGCCGAAAGACTGCCGTCTGCCGTGACCGCGGTCCAACCATCCTCAAGGACGAACGTACCACTGGCTCCCCTGTTGACCATCGGTTCTATAGCCAGCACCATTCCTGGTTTTATTCTCGGCCCTTGCCCTCGTTCTCCGAAGTTCGGAATCTGAGGATCTTCATGCATATTCCTCCCGATGCCGTGTCCGACGAACTCGCGCACGACTGAATATCCGTGGGACTCTACATGATGCTGTACCGCTGCGGATATATCATACAGCCTGCTTCCAGGTCTTGCTTGGGAAATCCCCCTGGACAAAGCTTCTTCTGTTACTTTAATCAGTCGTTCGGTGTCCGGGAGTATCCTGCCTACCGGATACGTCCTTGCTGCATCACCATAAAACCCTTCTACGATAGCCCCGACATCTATACTGATAATGTCCCCCTCGTTCAGAACAACATCTTTCGAAGGGATGCCGTGCACTACCTGATTGTTCAAGGAGGTGCACACAGTCTTTGGATATCCACGGTACCCCTTGAACGCCGGCCGCGCACCGGACGAAAGGATCATTTTTTCTGCAAACTCATCCAGCTTCTGTGTGTTCGTTCCCGGCCTGATCAGTTCTCCGATGCTGTCAAGAACGTCTGCCACAACCAGACAAGCCTTGCGTATTTTTTCTATCTCCTGATGGGACTTGAGAATGATCATGGGGACGACAGGCCGATCAACGCCTTCCCTTGATTGAAACACCCTTCAGGAAGCCTCCGTAATGCCGCTGGATCAAATGAGATTCTATTTGAGATACCGTATCGAGAGCCACACCGATCACAATCAGAAGCGATGTCCCTCCAAAATAGAACGGTACATTAAAGGCCTTGTAAAACATATCGGGCAATACGCAGACGGCTGCCAGATAAAGCGCGCCGCCGAGCGTAATCCGGGTCAGAACACGGTAAAGGTAATCCGATGTTTTCTTGCCTGGTCTGATCCCCGGGATAAACCCGCCATACTTCTTGAGGTTCTCCGCAATATCAACAGGATTGAAAACAATCGCTGTATAAAAATAAGCGAAGAAAATGATCATCAGAACATAGACCGTAGTGTAGAGCGGTTTCCCGGGAGCAAGCTGCTGCGCTATGGATTGTATCCATTCCACCTGGGCAAATCCCGCTATTGTTGCGGGAAAAAGCAGGATAGAAGATGCGAAGATAGGCGGGATGACACCGGCCGAGTTGATCTTCAGCGGCAAGTGAGTGCTCTGCCCCTTGTAGATCTTCCTTCCCACCATCCGCTGTGCGTACTGAACAGCTATCTTTCTCTGCCCGCGCTCCATGAAAATAATCGCGGCGATTACTGCTATAACGATCGCGAGAATGATGAACACCATGAAATAAGCGATTTCGCCCGACCGAACGAGACCGATCGTATTCGTGACCGCCGACGGAAAACCTGCGACAATGCCCGCGAAGATAATCAGAGATATTCCGTTACCGATTCCCCGCTCTGTTATCTGCTCACCAAGCCACATGATGAAGGTCGTTCCCGCTGTGAGCGTGATCATCGTAAGAATCCGGAAGGACCAGCCCGGCGCGTCCACAAAAGCTCCATCTCCCATCTTCTCGATCCCGACCGCCATCCAGAATGACTGAAAGCCTGATATCAAAACCGTTCCGTAGCGGGTATATTCCGTTATTTTCTTCCGCCCTGCCTCGCCTTCCTTGGCCAGTGCCTGCAGGCGCGGGATAACCACTGTAAGGAGCTGGAGAACGATGGAAGCAGTAATATAGGGCATGATCCCGAGTGCGAAGATCGTGACCCGTGACAATGCCCCGCCCGAGAACATATCAAAAAAGCCCATCAAGCCGGATGCAGCCTGATGCAGATACTGACTCAACGCCTCACCTTTAATGCCCGGGGTAGGGATATGTGCCCCGATACGATACACCGCAAGCATCAAAAGGGTAAATATGACCCTTTTCCTGAGTTCGGGAATGTTGAATATATTCTGAATTCCAGAAAACACCGGTTAGATCACCTCGGCCTTTCCGCCGGCTGCCTGAATTTTCTCGATTGCACTCTTGCTGAACTTGTGTGCGCGCACTGTAAGCTTTGACTTCAGGTCTCCAGTACCGAGCACTTTCAGCCCGTCCTTCATATCGTCGATCATCCCATTCTGCTTAAGCATTTCCGGGGTGACCGGCTCCGAGCCGGTCATATCAGCCAGGTCGCTGAGGTTGACAATCGCATATTCCTTCCGGAAAATGTTGGTAAATCCCCTTTTGGGTATACGTCGCTGCAGGGGCATCTGTCCGCCTTCAAAGCCGGCGCCTTTTACGCCTCCGGAGCGGGCCTTCTGTCCTTTATGTCCTTTTGCCGCAGTCTTACCGGAACCGGAACCCGGCCCTCTGCCGACTCGTTTTGCTTTTTTCGTTGCGCCTTTTGAAGGCTTTAGCTCTTCTAATCTCATAATTTGTCCTGCATATGGCTCTTTTTAAAGTTAATTAGTTAACGGCTGATGATCAGGCCTCTTCGACCTTCAAAAGGTGTGAAACCTTGTTGATCATCCCCTGAATTTGGGGGCTATCGACACGAATGACAGAATGATTCAACTTTCTCAATCCAAGCCCTACCAGGACCGCCTTATGCTTTCCCGGTCGCGCGATCCCGCTTTTTACCAGTGTAATCTTCAGTTTTTTCCCATCGGTTTTTGACATGACTTATACAAGCTCCTCTACGGACTTGCCGCGCAGTGCAGCCACCTGCTCGGCGCTTCTCAATCTGGTCAAGCCATTAATCGTTGCACTTACGACGTTATGGGGGTTGCTGGAACCAAGCGATTTGCAAAGCACGTTCCGCACACCGACCACTTCAAGCACGGATCTGCTCGCGCCGCCCGCAATGAGTCCGGTACCTTCCGAAGCCGGCTTCAGCAATACTTTTCCTGCTCCGTAATGACCAAGTATTGCATGAGGAATGGTATCGCCTTTAAGAGAAACAAGAACCATGTTCTTTTTGGCCCGTTCAACGGCTTTCTTGATGGCGACCGGAGCTTCGGCTGCCTTACCCTTGCCAACACCGATCTTTCCATTACCATCGCCGACCACGACCAAGGCGCTGAAATTAAAACGTTTACCGCCCTTGACGACCTTTGCCACCCGGTTCAGGTAAACCAGTTTATCTTTCAGGCCGTCGCCTTCTTCTGCTTGTTTTTGGTATCGCTCTGCCAATGCCGCCTCCGAAATAAATACTCGCCGCTAAAAATTCAGTCCTTTTTCACGAGCTGCGTCAGCCAGCGCCTTTATACAGCCGTGATATTGATAACCGCTCCGATCGAACACAACATCCTTGATATTCTTGCTCAGTGCCCGTTCAGCAATATTGGCGCCCACCTTCTTGGCGGCCTCAGCGTTTCCGCAATGCTTGGCCCCGTCCGCAACAGACTTCTCCGTTGAGGATGCCGAAATGATGGTCCGGCCGTTCGCATCATCAATAAGCTGCGCGTAAATATGGCTGAGACTTTTGAAAACGCTCAGTCTCGGTTTCGCTGCTGTGCCGAAGACCTTTTTCCGAATTCTTTCATGTCTGCGCTGTCTGGCTTGTACTTTACTGAGTGCCACGTTCTTTCTCCATCCTAATCAGTTTTTCGCTAGGGGACAGCAGGAATGCTATCCGCGCCGGGCCAAACTCGATCTTACTTGCCGCCCTTACCTGCTTTGCCTTCCTTGCGCTGAATTACCTCTGTGCTGTACTTGATCCCTTTTCCCTTATACGGTTCCGGCTTCTTGAGACTTCTCAGGTTCGCTGCTATCTGTCCAATAAGCTGCTTATCAACGCCTTTCAGCGTGATCTGGGTCTGTTTAGTATCCACGGTAGCCTTGATCCCTTTCGGGATGGGATAGACGATAGGGTGCGAGAAACCGAGCGTAAGCATCAGGTTCGCACCTTGGGCCTGCGCTTTGAACCCGACGCCGCTGATCTCAAGCGTCTTCTCGTATCCCTTGCTCACGCCATGCACCATATTGGCGATCAGATTTCTTGTCAGGCCGTGCATCTCGCGATAGATCTTCTGATCCGAGGGCCGCTCAACCAGGAGCTTGTTGTTTTCTTTCTTTATCGTCAGCTTCGGATTTACCACCTGACTGATCTCTCCCAGCGGCCCCTTGACGGTTACTTTACCGGTCTCAAGCTTCGCCTCGACGCCTGCCGGCATTTCTATTGGTTTTTTCCCAACCCTCGACATAACAGCTCCTAATTCCAGCACGATTTCAAAAAATAGTAATTACCAGACGTGACAAATAACTTCTCCGCCGACGTTATCCTTCTTCGCCTGTTTCCCGGTCTGGATCCCTTTCGGGGTGGACAAGATGGCAGTACCAAGACCGGCCAGGACCTTGGGGATCGCATCATTTCCCGCATACACACGGCATCCAGGCCTGCTGATCCGCTTCAAGCCCTGAATGACCGGTAGCTCCTCATCCGTGTACTTGAGGTAGACACGGATAACTCCCTGTCTGCGGTCTTTCACCAGCTTCACGTTCTTGACATATCCCTCTTCCTTGAGGATCTTTGCGATCTCCACTTTCAGTTTCGAAGAAGGAATGTCCACTTTCTCATGTTTTGCCTTACTGGCATTGCGGATGCGAGTCAGCATGTCCGCGATAGGATCGGTCATCATCGATTGAAACCCCTTTACTTACCAGCTTGCCTTCACTACGCCCGGGATCTCTCCCCTGAGCGCCCTGTTCCTGAAATCAATCCTGCACATATCGAACTTTCTCAAGTAGCCTCGAGAACGACCGCAGAGCGGACACCGATTATACTCCCGCACCTTGAATTTTTGTTCTCTCGACGCCTTTGCTATCAAAGACTTCTTTGCCATTATTCCTCCATCGTGTCCGCTAACGGACTACTTCCTGTAGGGCATGCCGAAGTGACCCAGCAAAGCCCTGCCCTCTTCATCGGTCTTTGCGGTAGTAACAATAACAATATCGAGCCCGTGGATCGAATCCACCTTGTCTATCTCGATCTCGGGAAAGATCACCTGCTCCTTGATCCCCAGCGTATAATTTCCCCGGCCGTCAAAGGATTTCGACGATACCCCTTTAAAGTCGCGAATGCGCGGAAGCGCTGCGCTGATGAAACGGTCGAGGAATTCATACATCCGTTCCCGCCTCAGGGTAACCATACACCCGATCGGCATCCCCTCCCGAAGCTTGAATGTGGCGATCGATTTTTTCGCACGGGTTATCACCGGCTTCTGGCCTGTTATTCTGCCCATTTCGTCTGCGGCAAACTCAAGAGATTTTGCGTTGCTGATCGCTTCACCCATTCCCATGTTCAGGACTACCTTCACAAGCCGGGGAGCCTGCATCGGGTTCTTGTAGCTGAACTCCTTCATCATGGCAGGCACCACGACATCGTGATACCTCTGTTTCAGCCGGGGAGTCGGGATCTTTTCTTGCGCAGCCTTCGAACCTGCAGATTCCGCCGCAGCTTCTGCCGGCTTGGAAGCCTTCTTCGCAGGCGCCTTGGCCTTCGCAGCCGCTTTCGGCGCGGCTTTTTGCGCTGTCTTCTTGGGCTCGCTGCTCTTTGATTCTTTTGACTTGTCTTTTTTATCAGCCATAATTCTCTGTCCTATCACTCTGTCTTCATTGTTTGCTCAAGCACGTTCTGCCGGCCTGCTAATCGATAGTGGCGTTGCACTCTTTGCAGACCCGGACGCGGGGTCCTTCCCCCTGTTCCTGCCTGGAAACGTTGGTCGGCTTTTCGCACTTGGAGCAGATGAGCCGTACGTTCGAAACCGATATCGGACTTTCCTTCTCGACGATCCCACCCTGCCTGAGCTGCTGATTGGGGCGTGTGTGACGCTTGATCATATTCAGCTTTTCAATGAGAAGCCTGTTCGTGCCCGGGTATACAGCGATCACCCGGCCTTTTTTGCCTTTTTCCTTGCCAGCAACAACCATCACATTATCATTTTTTCGTATCTGCATTTTCCTAATCCTGCTTTTCATTATATGAGCTTTTACAGAACTTCCGGAGCCAGGGAGATGATCTTCATGAAATTCTTCTTCCGAAGTTCACGCGCAACCGGTCCGAAGATGCGGGTGCCAATGGGCTCGTTAGCATTGTTGATCAGTACTGCGGCGTTCCTGTCGAACTTGATATAGGAACCATCCTGCCGGCGCACTTCCTTGGTCGTCCTGACCACAACCGCCTTTGCCACCGTTCCTTTTTTTACCTGTCCTTCGGGAATGGCCATTTTTATCGCAACGACAATGACATCGCCGAGCGAAGCATAACGTTTTCTCGTACCGCCAAGGACCTTGATGCACATTACCTTTTTTGCGCCGGAATTATCGGCGACATCCAGTACCGTCTGCTGCTGAATCATATCACACCCTCAAGTAAATATTATCGTAGTGGCTACGACTATAGAGATTATTGAGTGGCCTTCTCGACGATCTCGAGGACCTTCCAGCGCTTCTCCTTGGAAAGAGGACGTGTCTCAATGAACCGAACCAGGTCCCCCACCTTGCACTCGTTCTTCTCGTCATGAACCTTGAATTTGGTTGTGCGCTTTATGGTCTTGCTGTATTTCGCATGCGCAATGCGCCTGGTCACGGCAAGCACCACGGTCTTGTCCATTTTGTCGCTGACGACGTGACCGATATACGTTTTTCTCTTCTTCAACTCGTTAGACTCGCCCATACTTTTCCTTTAAGACGGTTTTGGTTTTTGCGATATCCTTGCGCAGGATCCTCAGCCGCATCGGGTTCTCAATTTGTCCCATCGCCTGCTGTACTCTTAGATTGAACAGTTCTTTTTTGAGATCAGCGGCCTTGGCCTGAAGTTCCTCGCTGGACAAGTCGCGCAGATCTTTTACCGGTGTTTTCATATTTCGGCCTCCCGGGAAACAAACTTAGTGGCAACCGGAAGCTTATAAGCGGCCAGACGAAAAGCCTCTTTGGCCACGGACTCGTCCACTCCGCCCATCTCATACAGAACGCGTCCTGGTTTGACGACTGCCACCCAGTATTCAGGCGCTCCCTTGCCCTTTCCCATGCGCGTCTCAGCAGGCTTTTTCGTGATCGGCTTGTCCGGGAATATGCGAATCCATATTTTCCCTCCCCGCTTGACGTAACGGGTCATGGCAATACGAGCTGCTTCAATCTGCCTGCTGGTAATCCAGCCCGGTTCTGTGACCTTTAATCCGTACTCCCCGTAGCTTACCTCAGCTCCCCGGTAAGCAGTGCCCGTCATCCTGCCCTTGTGCATCTTTCTATGTTTTACTCTTTTGGGTGCTAACATCGTTCAATCCTTTATGGGTAATGATTATAGAAAAACGCTTTTTCTAGGCTGCCGCAGTCGGGGGCTGCAGGATATCGCCCCGGTAGATCAGAACCTTCACGCCAATTTGACCCATAGTGGTTTTTGCTTCAAAAAATCCATACTGGATATCGGCGCGGAGGGTGTGAAGTGGAACCCTGCCTTCACGGTACCATTCCGTTCTGGCAATTTCTGCTCCTGCCAGCCTTCCCGCACATGTTATCTTGATACCGAGAGCTCCGAGACGAAGAGCGGAAGTGACCGCCTTCTTCATCGCTCTCCGGAAGGCAATCCTGCGCTCCAGCTGAAGCGCGATGTTCTCAGCTACCAGTTGAGCATCCAACTCTGGTCTCCGGATCTCCTGAATATTGATATACATCTGCTTTCCGGTCATTACCTCAAGGTCTTTTTTCAGTTTATCGACCTCTGCGCCCTTCTTCCCGATAATGATACCCGGCCGCGCGGTATGGATATTGATCTTGGCCTTTTGGCCTGCCCGCTCTATCTCGACCTTGGACACGCCGGCATGCATGAGGCGCTCTTTAACGATCTTGCGGATTTTGATGTCCTCATGCAGCAGAGCGGCGTAGTTCTTCTCCGAGAACCAGCGAGAATCCCATGTTTTTATGATGCCCAACCGAAGCCCGGTAGGATGTACCTTCTGTCCCATTATGCCTCCGTAATGATTACTACGCTGAAAGCACCAGCGTTATATGGCTGGTCCTCTTTTTGATCACATTCCCGCGTCCCATGGCCCTCGCGCGCATCCGCTTCATGGTAACGCCCTGGTTGACATAGGCCTTTGCCACAGTGAGAGAATCCAGATCTCCCACTTTTTTCTGCTCGGCATTCGCTACAGCGGAATCCAGAAGTTTCTTGACAATGCGAGCAGCGTGCAGCGGCGTAAAGTTCAGTATGCTCAAAGCATCACCGACCCTCTTACCCCGGATAAGATCTATGACCTGTCTTGCCTTCCGCGGTGTTATGCGTATATGTCTTACTGTTGCTGTTGCTTCCATCGTAATCGTCCTCACTCTGCCGTTGGATACTTCCGGTTACTTCGGAGCACTCGACTTTTCTGCTGCCTTTGATCCGCCATGAGCCTTAAAAGTCCGCGTCGGTGAAAATTCGCCCAGTTTATGGCCGACCATGTTCTCGGTGACGTAGACCGGGATGAATTTCTTGCCGTTATGCACGGCCAAAGTATGCCCAACGAAGTCTGGTGTAATCGTTGACCGACGGGACCAGGTCTTCGTGATCTTCTTTTCACCAGCCGTGTTCATGCTTTCAATTTTCTTTGCGAGGCTCTCATCAATGAAAGGGCCCTTCTTTATCGATCTCGGCACCGTACCCTCCAGCTTAAATCAAATCCGAAACTCTGATTCCTAAATTCGATTGCCTAGAATTTCGAGTTTAGGCTTTTGAATTTGCCCAACTTATCTACTCTTGGTTCTTCTCGAAATGATGTATCTGTTCGTTACCTTATTGTGTCTGGTCTTCTTGCCATCAGGCAGGCCCCAAGGAGAGCAGCCGGGCCTTCCTCCCGACGACTTGCCCTCGCCGCCGCCAAGCGGATGGTCGACGGGGTTCATGGCAACACCACGAACTCTCGGTCTCATGCCCATCCAGCGCGCCCTGCCAGCTTTCCCGATCGTTATATTCTCATGATCGAGGTTGCCGACCTGGCCGACAGTAGCCATACATTCCGACCGGACCATACGTACTTCTCCGGAATTGAGCCTCAGCGTGGCATACTCTCCCTCTCGGGCAAGAAGCTGAACCGATGAGCCCGCGCTTCGCGCGATCTGCCCGCCAGCGCCTCTTTTGAGCTCCACATTATGCAGCACCGTACCTACCGGGATGGCGCTCATGGGCAGCGCATTTCCGGGCTTGATATCAGATTCAGGTCCGGACATCACTGCATCGCCAACCTTGAGGCCAAGCGGCGCTATGATATAGCGTTTTTCCCCGTCTGCATAATTCAGGAGTGCAATCCTCGCCGTTCGGTTGGGATCGTACTCGATATGTGCAACGGTCGCCGGAATACCAGCCTTATCGCGTTTAAAGTCGATAATTCTGTATTTTTTCTTGTGCCAGCCAGCGCGGTATCGCACGGTTATTTTACCGCGGTTGTTCCTACCGCCGCTTTGGCTGACCTTCACAACCAGAGACTTCTCCGGCTTGCTCCGCGTCACTTCTTCAAACATCGATGTGGTCTGGAAACGTCTGCCTGCAGACGTTGGATTATAGGATTTTACCGGCATTTAAGCACCCTCGAATATATCGATCTTTTCACCAGGCTTGAGCGTGACATATGCTTTCTTCCAATCTGACCTGCGACCGAGCCGCTGACCCATCCGTTTCTTTTTGCCCGCGCTCCTCACAGTGGTAACATCAACAACCTTAACCTTAAAAATACCCTCGATCGCTTTCCGGACCTGAAGCTTGTTCGCGTCGGTCCGTACCTCAAAGGTCAGGACATTGTTCTTTTCCTTCAATCGCGCGCCCTTTTCGGTTATACGCGGCACCCGGATCACATCATACATGTCGATCGTCATTTACCGTATACCTCCTGCATGGCGTTCAACGTGTCCTGGGTCGTAATGAGATAGGGGTACTTGAGCAAGTCATAGACATTGATGTTTTCCATCCGCAATACCTTGACCGACGGAATGTTGCGGGCCGCCAGGGACAGGTTCTTGTTCTCTGCCTTGATGAGCATGACGGCACTTCCCTGCACGCCAAGGGCTTCGAGCATTGCGGAGACAAGCTTTGTCTTCGGCTCTGCAAAGTTCAAGCTGTCTATCAGAATAAGTTTATTATCGGCGACCTTGGAAGCAAGCGCATCGGTAAGGGCTGCGCGCTTCGCCTTCTTAGGAAGAGAATATGAATAATCTCTGGGCAACGGGCCGAACACGGTGCCGCCGTGTCTCCAGAGCGGAGACCTGCTGCTACCTGCACGCGCTCTGCCGGTACCTTTCTGCTTGAAAGGCTTTTTACCGCCACCGCTTACCAAGCCTTTGGTCTTCGTAGACGCGGTACCTGCCCGCCTGTTTGCGAGCTGGTTTACGACAGCGGCATGAACCAGATGGGTCCGCACTTCACCGGCAAGCACGCCGGGAAGTTCTACATCCTTTACTTTTTTATTGTTCTGATCAACCATTACGACTGACGGCATTTCAGTAATCCTCTATTCGTCTTAATCAGCCTTATAGATAAGGAGCATTCCGTTATCGCCACCAGGCACCGCACCACGCACGAACAACAGGTTCTGATCGGGCCGGACCTCGACGATTTCAAGGTTCTTTATCGTTACATTGACAGAGCCCATGTGACCAGGAAGTTTTTTGCCCGGCCACACGCGGGACGGATAGGCGCTTGCGCCGATGGATCCCGGGGCCCTGTTAAACATAGAGCCATGCCCGCCAGGACCTCCAGCAAACTTATGCCTTTTCATGACGCCGGCAAAACCCTTACCCTTGCTGACACCGCTGACGGCCACAAGCTCGCCTTTCTTAAAGATGTCAACGGTAACAACCTGCCCCTGCTCGAACTCGCCGGTCCGGAACTCACGCAGAAAACGATGCGGCTGCACGTTCGCCTTCTTGAAGTGTCCCTCTATGGCCTTGGTTATGCGGGATTTCTTTTTTTCCTCGTCAAAAGCAAGCTGCACGGACTCATAGCCATCCTGCTCCGCGGTCTTCTTTTGAACCACCGTGCACGGACCTGCCTGTATCACAGTCACCGGGATGAGTTCTCCACCGCTATAGTGCTGGCTCATGCCGATTTTTTTTCCGATAATTCCCTTGCTCATTTACATTCCCCTCACCCATGCGAAAAGCATGGTCGGTTTTTCTAAAGCTAAAGCTTGATCTCCACATCGACACCCGCAGCAAGATCGAGCTTCATAAGGGCATCCACTGTTTGCGGCGTGGGATCAAGAATATCCATAAGGCGTTTGTGCGTTCTGATCTCGAACTGCTCTCTTGACTTCTTATCAACATGGGGAGAGCGGAGCACGGTCCAGCGGTTGATCCTGGTAGGCAAGGGAATCGGTCCCGACACCTTCGCACCGGTCCGCTTGGCCGTATCCATGATCTCAACTGCAGACTGATCGAGCAGCCTGTGGTCATATCCTTTTAATCGTATCCTGATCTTCTGTGTCACGTGCGGTTCCTTCCTGTTTACTCGATAACCTGTGTGATAACGCCTGCGCCCACCGTCCGGCCGCCCTCGCGGATCGCGAACCGCAGACCCTGGTCCATGGCGATCGGGGTGATCAGCTCCACGCTGCAGGTCATGTTGTCCCCGGGCATCACCATCTCGACGCCTTCAGCGAGCGTTACCACGCCCGTCACGTCCGTCGTACGGAAATAGAACTGGGGACGATACCCTTTAAAGAACGGCGTATGGCGGCCGCCTTCTTCCTTGGTCAGCACATAGGCTTCAGCCTTGAACTTCGTATGCGGGGTGATGCTGCCGGGTTTCGCCAGCACCATGCCGCGCTCCACGTCTTCCTTCTTTACGCCGCGGAGCAGCACACCTACGTTGTCGCCGGCTTCGCCTGCGTCCAGAAGCTTCCTGAACATTTCTACGCCGGTCACGACCGTCTTCTGGGTGGGCTTGATTCCAACGATCTCGATTTCATCGCCGACCTTCACGATACCGCGCTCGATCCTGCCCGTCACGACCGTTCCGCGGCCGGCGATGGAGAACACGTCTTCAAGCGGCATCAGGTAGGGCTTGTCAATGTCGCGCTTCGGCTGGGGAATATAGCTGTCGATGGCGGCCATCAATTCGATGATGCTCTTGTACTCGGGCGCGTTCGCGTCCTTGCTCTCGCTCTGGAGGGCCTTCAGGGCGCTCCCCTTCACGATCGGGGTCTTGTCCCCGGGGAACTGGTACTTGGACAGGAGTTCCCGGATCTCAAGCTCAACCAGCTCGATCAGCTCGGGGTCGTCCACCATGTCCACCTTGTTCATATAGACCACGATGTACGGCACGCCGACCTGGCGGGCGAGCAGGATGTGCTCCCGCGTCTGGGGCATCGGACCGTCGGCCGCGGATACCACCAGGATCGCACCGTCCATCTGCGCGGCTCCCGTGATCATGTTCTTGACATAGTCGGCATGGCCCGGGCAGTCGACGTGGGCATAGTGACGGTTGTCCGTCTGGTATTCCACGTGCGCCGTAGCGATCGTGATGCCGCGCTCCCGTTCTTCCGGCGCCTTGTCGATATTATCATACGATACAAAGCTCGCCATGTTCTTGAAGGAAAGCACCTTCGTGATGGCTGCCGTCAACGTCGTCTTGCCGTGGTCAACGTGGCCGATCGTGCCTACGTTCACGTGCGGCTTTGTTCTTTCAAATTTTGCCTTTGCCATGCCCGCCTCCGTACTGATATTTTTCTGTTTCCGAATTCTCTGGAGCCCATGAGCGGGATTGAACCGCTGACCTCATCCTTACCAAGGATGTGCTCTACCAACTGAGCTACATGGGCGCTTTTGTTAATGGAGCGGGAAACGGGATTCGAACCCGCGACCCCAAGCTTGGAAGGCTTGCGCTCTAGCCAGCTGAGCTATTCCCGCATACCTGAAATTTTAAATTCAAATCTAAAATTTCAAATGTTAACTGGTTCCGCCTTTTGGAATCGATGCAATCCAAAAAATGGTGGGGAGGGGAGGTTTCGAACCTCCGTAGGCTGACGCCGACAGATTTACAGTCTGTTCCCTTTGGCCACTCGGGCACCTCCCCGGTACAAAACAGGCCTAAACGCTTATTACGATACTGCAATCAGCTCTTTAATTTAGCAAAAATAAAGTAAAGTGGAGCCACCGGAGGGAATCGAACCCACGACAGGCTGATTACAAATCAGCTACTCTACCAACTGAGTTACGGTGGCGGAACCCCTGGGGACGCACCACACCTGTAATTGAATTATTGAACGTAACGTTCCGATTTCCTTGAAAAGATGGACTATAAAAACCAATCTATCCCGCCCAAAGAATAGGAATTATAAGGGATTGTGTATTGATTTGTCAAGAAAAAAGATTTTGTCGGCTGGTAATTAAAAAGGACTGCAATGGGAGGAGCCCTCTCTCACTGAGGAATGGAGAAAATCATCCCCACGACAGTGCCTGAAGCTCTCTATTTTTTCTTTTTCCGCTGCCGCAGCACTTCATACAGCATTATGCCCGCTGCAACGGAAACATTGAGAGAAGATATACGGCCCATCAGCGGCAGCGAAAGAGTATAGTCGCAATGTTCCCTTACCAGTCTGCGGACGCCCTTATCCTCCCCGCCGAGCACAAGAACGGTTGGACGGACGAAATCGGCGTCCCAATACTGCATGTCGCCGCCGGCCTCTGCTGCAGCCACCCAGACCCCGTTCTTTTTCAGCTCTTCGATGGTGTTGACGATATTGATCACTTTGACCACCGAAACGTATTCCAGGGCACCGGCGGCTGCCTTTGCTACCGTTTCGTTCAGGCCGGCAGAGCGGCGCTCGGGAATGATCACACCGTGAACGCCTGCTGCCTCGGCTGTCCGCAGGATGGCTCCGAGGTTACGCGGGTCTTCGACCCCGTCGAGGATCAGGAAGAGCGGTGTTTCTCCCCGCTCCGCGGGTATTTTCAGGATATCATCCAGGCTGGAGTAGGCATGAGCTGCTGCGAACGCCACTACGCCCTGATGTACGCCTTGGGGTGCCTCCCGGCTCAGGGCATCGCGGCCTGTCATCCTGACCTCGATACCCCGGCTCCGGGCGAGGCGGATGATCTCAGCCGTATCCCTGTCGGATCTCCGCTGTTCCGCGATAAGGATCCTCTGAATCGGTCGGCCTGAACGGAGCGCCTCGATCACGGGGTTGATCCCGATTATTTTTTCTGTCTGCATAGATGGTCCTGACGCCGACGAAAAACGCCGGGTTGTGGCGAAATCAAGGACTGAAGAGCGATCAAGACCTACTTCGGTTTCCAGACTGTTCCGTCAGCCCGGTCGAACAACTCCACTCCGCCCTCATCGAGGGTTTTCCGTATCCGGTCCGCTTCTGCCCAATTCTTCTTAGCGCGCGCCTCGTTCCGCAAATGGATCAGTTCCTCGATCCGTTCGACCGGGATGGTAACCTTGCTGTCCCCAAGCCTGCCCTTCTTGAACCATTCCTCGGGCTGCCGCAGGAAGATGCCGAGTGTCCTGCTGACGTTCTCAAAAGACGCAGCTGCGGACGACAGTATCGAGTAGGCTGCGTCCTCGTTCTTTTTGTCGACCTCAGCCAGGAACTTGTTGACATCCCGTACGAGATCATAGATGAGGCCGATGGCGAAAGCCGTATTGAAATCGTCGTCCATGGCCTCTTCAAAGGCCTTGGGCAGGGTCAGGATCTTTTCGTAGAGGTGCCGGTCAGTGGTCTCGATAAGCTCCTCGGGCCTGCTGCCCGGCGCTTTTTTCCCGGCCACGAACTTCGAGATCCCCTCTTTCATGGTATAGAAGCGGTCAAGGCCTGCCCGCGCGTCCTTCAGGTTGGTATCGGAGAAATCGATAGGACTGCGGTAGTGCGTGGAAAGGAGAAAAAGCCGGACGATCTCGCCGTCATACTGGTCGAGGATCTCACGGATCGTGAAGAAATTGCCGAGAGACTTGGACATCTTTTCCTGGTTGATGTTGACGAAGCCGTTGTGTATCCAGTAATTCACGAACTTTTTGCCGGAGAAAGCCTCGCTCTGAGCTATCTCGTTCTCATGATGGGGGAAGATGAGGTCCTTGCCGCCCGCGTGGATATCGAAGGTCTCGCCGAGGTGCTTGAAGCCCATGGCTGAACACTCGATATGCCATCCGGGCCTTCCCGGTCCCCAGGGGCTTTCCCACGCAGGTTCTCCGGGTTTCGATGCCTTCCAGAGCGCGAAGTCGAGCGGATCGGTCTTACGTTCATCAACCTCCACGCGCGCGCCTGCCTTCAGGTCCTCGATGTTCCGCTTCGAAAGCCTGCCATACTCCTTGAAGCTGGTCACGCGGAAATACACATCTCCATCCAGAACGTAGGCGTGCTCCTTCGCGATGAGCCCCCTGATGACCTCGATCATTTCACTGATGTGTTCCGTTGCCTTCGGCTCAACATCAGGGCGGCCCACGCCCAGCCGCTTCATGTCTTCCTGATAGGCCTCGATGTATTTGTGAGCGACCTCGGAAGGAGTGATACCCTCTTGAAGGGCGCGATTGATGATCTTGTCATCAACGTCGGTAAAATTCCGCACATACTTCACATCAAAACCTTTGCGCCGGAAGTACCGCTGCACGAGATCGAAAATGACCGCCCCCCGTGCATGTCCCAGGTGCGAGTAGTCGTACACGGTCACGCCGCAGGCATACATGGTTACCCTGCCTGGATTAATCGGAATGAACTCTTCTTTTTTGCCGGAAAGCGTGTTATAAAGTTTGATCATGTTATGAAGCGTCCTCGCTTGCAGTATACTTAAGTAATACAGAAATTACATGGCCGGAACGAAATAGTTAGTGGAAGTAGAATATTATAGATAGCGGCATTCTTTGTCAACAATTTTCACGGCATTAGGAGGGGTACCATGAGGAGGAAACCGCTGCGGTTCGTCGTACACGAACATCGGGCATCGAGGCTGCATTATGATTTCCGGCTCGAGATCGGAGGCGTACTGAAGTCCTGGGCTGTTCCCAAAGGACCCTCCCTGGACCCCAGGGACAAACGGCTCGCCTTGATGGTGCCTGACCATATTCTGGAATACATCGATTTCGAGGGCATTATTCCGGAAGGCAGTTACGGAGCTGGCCCGGTCATTGTCTGGGATGCCGGGGAGTTCGTGCCGCTCGAGACGGACGATCCCGCAGCGGCACTCGACAAGGGCAGGCTCAGTTTTGAACTAAAGGGGGGAAAACTGAAGGGCACCTTCGCGATCGCGCAGATGAAGGGCCTTCCCAAGAGCACGGGGAAGGAGTGGTTGTTGATGAAAAAGAAAGATGCTCATGCAAGGGAAGGCTACACACTGACGTCCGGCCTCTCTCCCGCCCGGTTGGCAAAACTGACAGAACGGGTGCCTCCCTGCGATACAGAGTAAGTGCGTGCGGGAAAGCGATTCGCACGGTTCCATCCGATAGAGCAAATCCAGTAATGGTTGAATTCCGGAGTGAGCGCTTTCCCCGCAGTTGCTGGGCGGGTTGGCGAGCGAATACGATTATGGTTTACAACTTAAGGAATCAACATTTCCTGCAGATGCCTATACGAACGTTCATTTGCTTCGGGGAGCTTCAATGGTAAAAACCGTTGTCCGCACCTAAACTGTTCAAACAGCTCAAATGGTCAGACCTTGTCTTGCGCGCCTCTACGGCATGAAAGCTTTATGTCTATTTAAAATCGGGATCTCGATCTGAACGCGGGTGCCGTTGTCCCCGGTTATCGTAGCTTTGCCCCCGAGTTCGGCAGCTCGGGCCTTTATGTGGGAAATACCTCTTCCATTCCTGCAGAATGCCGAGTCTTCGCACCCCTCGCCGTTGTCCCGCACCACGAAAACAATATATCCTTGCCGCACGAGAATGCTCGTCCTGACAGTGGTGGCCCGGGAGTGCTTGATGATGTTCGTGAGCGCTTCCCGGTAGACTCTGAAAAGATGCAGGCACAAAAGGCTTGCCGGCTGAGCGGTGCCCTCCTCGATGTCCGTAACCATCTCAAATCCGATCCCATGGGGATCGAGCGTTCTGGTGCCCCGGCTTCGCAATTCGGCGGAAAGCGTGTCCCAGCTCATATTCGTTCTGTCCAGACTGTACATGAGACTCCGGATCTCGGCCATCCCCTCTTTGGACAGACTGGATATCGTGGCAAGCGCCTGCGAAACGCTTTCAGGGGAGATCGCTTTCCGTGCGAGTTCCGATAGGAGAGAGATGTTCGTCGTTATTCCCCCGATGCCGTCGTGTATTTCCATCAGGATCTTCTG
>Ga0154473_1034_pt1 | contig 36933 bp, 36 predicted proteins | sample RifGroC2_FD_115952 | JGI IMG/M metagenome (GOLD analysis project Ga0154473, IMG submission 115952) | Nitrospirae bacterium GWC2_57_9 | reverse complement strand
TTCATCTTTGCGATCATCTTCCTGGCGATCATGAGGCCCAACCCGGTTCCATGCGCCTTCGTCGTGTAAAACGGCTTGAATACGTCCTGCAGCCTGTGTGCCGGAATGCCGCATCCATTATCTTCCACCCGGATCCGGACAACTTTCGCCTTATTTACGGTGACCGTGATCTTCGGATCGACTCGTCCGACAAGCGCATCGGCTGCATTCGTAAACAGATTCAGGAGCACCTGCTGGAGAGCACGGGGATCGGCGTAGGCCTTAGCATCGTCAGGTTCAACCACGACGAGTATTGCGATTCCCTTTTTTACAAAATCGTTTGTTACCAGCTCCACCAACTTGTCCATGAACTCGCTGAGTACAATGTCCCGGGATTCGAGTTGCTCGTACATGTTGAAATTTTTGAGGCACCGGAGCAGATATTCCACTTTTTCGATTTGCTCGATGCAGCCTTTCACGTACTTCGCGATGGACTGTTTGTCCAATTCCTCGATTTTTTTCAGAAGTAGATCCAGGGACATTGCAATCGTGGTCACGGGGTTCCCGATTTCATGCCTGACCCCGGAGAAGATGTATCCTATATTATTCATCGTATCGACCGCCTGCGCGATCGACTCGAGCCGCACTTTTTCGGTCACGTCGCGCTTGATCGCCATATAGTTCAGGATTTCGCCCGACCTGCCCCTGATCGGCGCATACGTGCACTCTTCTTCGTACAGTGTGCCGTCTTTCTTCTTATTGATAAGACGTCCTGTCCAGACCCCGTCATTCTTGAGAATCTCACGCACCTTTATGAAGTATGTCTCATCGTGATGGCCGCTGTCGAACAGGTGAAGATCGCGGCCGTTGACTTCGTCTCTTGAATAACCCGTCATCTTCTCGAACGCGGGATTTACATAGCGGATCGCACCCTGCTCGGTAATGACTATGGCGTCTGCCGCGGATTCGACGGCGGCGGCAAGACGGACGATTTCCTCTTCCGCGCGTTGTCGGTCATCCATCTCAAGCCGAAGGGTTGCGACTGTTTTTGCCAGATCTTCCGTCCGCTCCTTGACCCGCCTTTCGAGTTCATCATTCAGCCTGATAAGTTTTTCTTCCGCCCGCTTGCGCCCGGTGATATCGGCATTATAGATGCGTATGACGTCCAACTGCCGCGCATAATATACTGCCTGGTAAAACGCCTTTCCGCCCGCTTCAGCTTCCAGGAAGAGAAAGCAGGTTTTTCCATCGCTGAAGCCGGCTGAGATTTCCGGCCAATTCGAAAGCAGCGGATGTGACGGCCCCATCACAGGCAGGTCGGGGAATTGTGTTCTCACAACAGAATTAACGTAGATTACGTCCCCACAAGGACGGAGTTCGATAATGGGAGCGGGGTCCATCTCCGGGAAGGATGCCAGATGAGCGACCCGCTCCTCCATGCGCTTGCGCATTAAAACCTGCACTATGGCCTGGGACAAGGCCTCCGCTGCCTCCAAGTCCTCATTGCGATACCCCTCCTCCCTGTTGCCGAGCCCCATCATGCCGATGGTCTCTCCACCATGGATCAACGGCACGCCGAGAAACGCCTTCAGAAACGGGTGCCCCTCCGGGGTGCCTATGCTGTCCGGATGGGAAGCCGGGTCGTTCGTGAAAAATGATTTTTTATCAAGCATCACCCGGCCGTACAGGCCGTGGACCTTGAAATTGCCCGGAGGCCTGCAATGTCCTGCCTTGTCATGCATGGCGCAGAGATCCCATCCGGGATCGCTGATTGCGATAGTATGGAGTAAACCGTCAGAACCCATCTCATTGATAAACCCGAACCGGCTCTGAGTCAACTCCTCGGCAACATTCAGACAGGCGCGTCCCAGTTCATCTTCCGTATCGCAGGCGAGTGCTTCCCGGAATATTTTATTGATTCCGTCAAGTACTGCGTTTTGGCGGCTGATTCTCTCCTTTGCCCGCTTCCGTTCGTTTTCCCGCAGCTCTTTCTGAATCCAGGCGAAAAGCACCGGCGCTATTTTGTTTGAAATTGCTTCAATAAAGTCCCGGTCTTCTTCGGTGTATCCGGTATCCTTGTTTGCCAGGTTAATCAAGCCGATAACATTGCCTTGAAACAGTATGGGTACTGCCATATTGTTCCGGATCGGCATGTGACCCCTTGGGACTATTGCCGTCTTGTTTGAAAAAAGGGTTTTCTTTTCCAAAAGCGCCCGGCTCCACAGCCCTTTCCATTTATCCCGCGTATAACAGATACATTTCCCTGCGATCTCACACTGGTCGAAGAGCTTCGACATGGTTGGGCAGATCAAGTCACCCTGCTCATCGATGTAGCCGAATACGCCGTGCCGGCTTTCCATCGCCTCAAGCATGATGTTCAGGGCCTTGTCATACAGGTCATTCCCTGTTTCTTTAACAAATACATCAAGAAGCCTGTTTGCCAGCGCAATTTCGCGGTGTTCTTTGAGTAGCGCCTCCTCGGCCTGCTTTTGAATTGTGATATCACGGGTTATCGCGGAGACCGCGACCATATTCCCGGCTGAGTCTTTGACCGGAGAAAGCGTGATGGAAACCTGAACGGTTTTTCCGTCTTTTCTGACCCGCACCGTCTCAAAGCGTTCAATACTCTCTCCGCAGCTTATTTTTTCGATAAGTTGAGGGAGTTCAGAGGACCGTTCCTGCGGGTAAAGGATCGATACGTGTTTTCCGATTACCTCATCTGCATGATACCCGTATACTTTTTCAGCGCCCCTGTTCCAGGTGAGGAGAATACCATCCATATTCGTACTGGAGATCGCGTCCTCTGAAGACTCTACTATTGCTGAAAGACGGGAGCGGGCCTCTTCAGCCCGCTTGCGCTCGGTAATGTCTATTACCGCCGTTCGGATATAGCCAGCCTTCCCATCTATGTTTTCAACCGCTATGCTTTCAAGATGGGTATAAAAAATACTGCCGTCTTTTCGTTTTAAGGCAAGGTCGCATGACTGTCTGTTTTGTGAGGTATAAGTCGTTTTTCGATGCCTTCTGAGAACTTCACTATCATCAGGCCCGGCTATAAAAACGGAAAACGGTTTGTTGAGAAGAAATTGTTTGTCTATCCCGAGGAGATTCGCTCCGGCAAGATTTACCTCCAGAATAATACCGTTCGTGTCGAGCGTAAAATAGCCGAGAGGAGCAAAATTGTATAAATCCGCATAATTTCGGCGGGAGGCTTCCAGCTCAACCTGTGCTGTCCGCAGTTCTTCGTTCTGCGCCTGCAACTCAATCTGCTGAACGCCAAGTTCCGCAGTCTGGCGCCGTACCTCGGCAAGCAGCCGCTCGCGTTCCTCCTCCATCCGCTTGCGCCCGGTGATATCGTTTACATATACCCTCGCCACATTGAACTGAGGAGTAAGGTAGATAGTTTGGCCGAAGACCCTGTCTTTTAATGTGACCTCGCGAGATAAAGTCGATTCAGTTTTTTTCTCCAAGTCCCGTAAAATTGCTTCAATATCACCGGGCAGGAAAACGCCCGGATCGTTTTTGTCCATCCCGAGGTTTACGAGCGTCTTTTCCGTGGCAGGGTTGAAAAATGTAATCTCGCGGGAAGGGGCGACCTCCAGAACGGGGTTCGGATTCAGTTCCGGGAACGAGGCAAGACGTCTTGCATGTTCTCCCTCCGCAAGTTTTGAATACGGGTCTTTCACCGATACAATGAATATGCCTTTATAAATGAGGGAAAAGGCCGCCACTTTATAGATGTGTCCGACAACATTGTAGGTGTCGAACACCCTGGTGTAGACCGCAAAGCAGATTTCGCTGAAGATGCTGACGATCAAGGCGGCAAGATAATAGAGGAGCAGCCTGCTTCCCGATCTCGCCATCCGTTGCCAGTATGCGGCCAGGGACAGACACAGAAGGCCGACGACCAGGAATTCGGAATATTTTTTAAAAGGGGTGAGCCCTACACCTTGAATGAACGTATCAGGCACAGAGGAGGGGAAGAAAGTGATGCCGGCGAAGACCGTACCCGGCACAAGAAGGGCCGCCGAAAGCAGGATCCGTTTCGACAACCAGCGGCGTTGATCCCCTGAATAAATGAAAGCGCTGACCAGGAACACGGCTGCCTGAAATAATCTGACTGAAATCCAGAACTGGGTTGACTTGTTGGAGGAATTGGGTGTTACGAAGGCAGGCATGGCGGCATTGCCCAGGGTATGCATGAAATCCATGAGCCCGATGGCGAGGAAACCCGTGCTCAGGAAAAGCGAGTGCCGGTCCCCGGTCTGGTCATAAGTGTACCAGCCAATGCCGAATATGGACAGCGAGACCATTATGCTGAAGAACTCGGCGATATTGTGAAAAACGACGTAGGGGGCGGGGGCGATTACGAAGTTAAAATAGCCGGGGAACAATACGACGATCAGGATGGGCAACGCCGAGAGTGTACAGACTCCGGCCAATATGGTCCGAGGCGATAGGTTGATTTTATCTACTCTCATGATGGTATGTTATTCCAGTTTTTATTAACCGGAAAAAGGCAGTTGGACACGGATGAACACGGAAAACGGCGCGATAGAACAAACATCTCCCCCTTTTAGAGAACCATGAACGGGTTGTTGTTCTTTGTAAGTCCGTGTTGATCAGATTTTATCCGTTTCCAAATAATTTTTTTGGGTAGGTCTATACAAAGATCATTCAGAACTGAATTAACGAGATTGAACCCGGTCGGTTCGAATGAGTTATGGAACAACGGGGTAAAGACTGAGCACTGAAAGGTATTTAATGGTTGTTGATAGAATAGATAAAAAAGGCCGGTGAAAACGATTCTTTTATAGCATGAAAATATTACTATAGCAAGATGTTTATACCGTGGATTCAGGCAGGCATTCAGATATGTATCGGGCAAGGCCGGCAGGGACGACCGAACACGGAGTTGTGCCGCTATCTCATAGCGAGTCCTCAAATGACAGGACATCCGGCCTGCAGATGATTCTTTCCCGTCACGGTTTCATCATGCGGAACACGACCTCGCACCTCTCCTTCGAGAAATCAAATCGGAGGATATGATGGAGCTGGCCGGGCGGGAAGAAATAAGCAGGTATTTTAGAGAAAAGAGGACTGGAAAAGCAGGGGTGCAGGGGGTGGGGAGTACACCTACGAAGTTGCATCGCAGGCCTTCTGATGATTCCCACAATTTACCGGTTGAAAGACGGAGTATTTGAAGTATGTACGCGCTGCCGGGCAGCGATCGCTATGTGTCCACGGTCATCAGTTCCACGAACTTCTCCGCTGTCATCGGCTCGCTGAAGAGGAAACCCTGCATCTCATCGCAGCCCGTCTTAATAAGAAATTCAAGCTGCTCCTCCGTCTCCACGCCTTCGGCCACGACCTTCATTTTCATGATATGCGCCATTGAAATAACGGAAACGATCGCAATGGCTGATGTCGAGCGAACAGCCGCGCCTGCTTTAAAAGGGTTAATTTCGCCTATTTGTATTATTATTGAAAAAGCAATCTTTCATTTGATCACTCCGCACGCCACTCTTCCGCCTCCGCCGCCCAGCGGCGCCGGTTCATCTTTGTAGTTATCTTCACCGGCATGAATCATGAACGAACGGCCTTTTATGTCGGATAGCTTGAGGCGCGGAGCCAACAGGACTGTTGAAGCCTTTCCGTCCTGCCCCACTGTCAAATAAGGCAGGTCTCCCAGATGTCCCTTCCCTGCTGGGCCTTCATGTTTGCCCGTTCCGGCCGGATCGTAGTGTTCGCCTGCAGCGATTCCTGCCTGAATTTTGCCGTCCTTTACTCCCGGACCGCAATCGGGCCTCTCGTGTACGTGGAAGCCGTGAAATCCGGGGGTAAGGCCGCTGAGCGCAGGCGTCAGTTTAAGCCCTGTCGTGGTGTCTGAAAGCGCAATCATTCCGATCGCCTTCCCGATACCGCGTTCATTAATAAGATTCATCTGAACGACTGTTTCATCCGCTGAAACAGTTGCCGCAAATGCCAGAACAATGATAAGTATCCCTGACTGAGTTAATCCTTTCATAGCTGGTTTCTCCTTTGTATGGTTTACCTTGTCTGCCTGGACTTTGCATCGATCTCTGCAGGTTCTTTCTGGCTCTCGTTTCATATCGCTCTTGCAACCACGATGTCTGATAAATGTTCTCTCTTTTGAGGAACCGCCGCATGCTCCGTATTCGTGCTGGGCCGTACAGCTCCTCCGGGATAAGCAAGCGTTCCCCCCGGATCTTCCGTTCGCAGGCATCAAGCAGGGCCGACACAGAGGCACAGAGCCACAAGGTTAAAGATAAGAATCTGCAAGTCTTGCTTCGTGCCTTCGTGACTTCGTGTGGTGAACACATTTTAGATTTAACATAAAAAGCAGATTCTTGTCTCGCGCAAAGACGCAAAGTAAATGTGAGATCGCTCCTTTATTCTTAATTCTGAATTTTTACTTAAACGATCCGCTCCTCCCTTCCGCAGATTCTCGTCCAGGCCGCGATAAATGGTTTTTGAGGAGAGGCGGGTTTATTTGAGCATCACTGCTCATCCGGCCCTTTGGGTTCCCATTACTGGAATGACACTGATCTCATTTCACAATTTTTTTATTGTATCAGAATGCATGGATGCTGTTGTGGGCAGGCTGCGATATTTCCATAAAGGTTTATAATGAATCATGGACAATGAGCATTTGAGGGTGACCTATGGCTTACGTAATGGTTGATATCGAAGCAGATGGACCGATCCCCGGCGATTATTCGATGATTTGTTTCGGAGCAGTCATCGTTGAGCCCGGCCTGAACCGTGTTTTTTATGGACGTTTGAAACCGATTTCCGAAAAGTGGGACCCTCCGTCTTTGGCAATAGCGGGATTCACCCGCGAGGAAACGCTGCAATTCGAAGAACCGAAGGATGTGATGCAGAAGTTCGCGAACTGGATCAGGGACGAAGTGAAAACCCGGCCGACGTTCATCGCCGATAATATAGGCTTTGACTGGCAGTTCATAAGCTGGTACTTTCATCATTTTATCGGATCAAACCCCTTCGGATTCAGGTCTACCGACCTCGGCTCGCTGTACAAAGGTCTGGTCAAGGACAGCCGGCAGAATTTCAAGCATCTCAGGAAAACGATTCACACGCACCATCCGGTGGATGATGCGATGGGCAATGCCGAAGCGTTGCTGCATATGAAAAATGAGATGGGCCTCAAGATTAATCTGTAATGCAGTTTCCGGTTCTGGGGACGATCCGGATGAGGAGAAAGGTTAAGAGGCGGAAATAAAACAAAGGCTACTATCAGTTCGGTTCTTTATTTTTGCATGACGTTCTTATCAGCCCAATTGAAGAGTAGGAGGGTTACGTTCTTCGGCATCAATCAAGCCGGAGGCGCCTTCAGAGGCTTTCAGAAAAAGAATCTTATCCCGGGAATTGAGCGCGTCCAGAAGGTTCTTCAATAGACGCTCGGCGTCACTTTCTCTACGGGCAGGCACCGCCATCTCATATTCTTGCCCGTTGGGTGAACGCATGATGAATATAAACGGCTTTAGTTCCATATTATGGAATATAGCAGAACTGCACGTAAAAGCATGTGAGTAGAATAATTTTTTACGCAAATTTTTTAGCAGCATTTTGTAATACAATCCATTTTTAGGTCCGAAGTATTAATCGGGCTATATAATGCAGCGCTTATGCGTGAAAGACATAACTTTATCCACAGTACTCACAGCATATGCACCGGTATTAAGTATTATCGACACCCGTGCTTCTCTATGCATTTCCCGCGAGGGATGCGTCAGCATCAGGCCTCAGCCTGCTTTTATCGTCACAATCCCCGGCACTCCTCGTGCTTCAGCCTCTGGAGCCAACAAGCAGCTCGCTGGTTCTTCCATCGAATTGTTCATTATCGGCCATAGCCTCGGCCTTGGTTTTGTGGATCACACCTTCCCGATGCTCCGGAGGCGAATAGATGCTGTAGAGCTTCATTTCCGAGTCTATCGAGGTATTTATGATGTTGTGTCTGGCTCCAGCGGGAATGACGATGGCGTAATCGTCCTCGATCCCATGTTCGACACCGTCCAGCATTGCCTTTCCCGTTCCTGCTTCTATTCTGATGAACTGGTCCAGGTCGTGCACCTCTTCGCCGATGTCTTCACCCGGCCTCAACGACATCAACACCAGCTGGCTGTTTTTCGCGGTATAAAGCACTTTGCGGAAGTTGCCGTTTTCCTTTGTCGCCTTTTCGATATCGACTACGTATCCTTTCATTACCTTCTCCTTAATTATTAGTTCACACCTTCGACGGCCGTGGTTTTGGGGGTTTCGGCTTGGGCGGTGAAGGTCTGGGAGGTCCTCCCGGCTTCCGCGGAGGCCCCTGTTTTGGCGTTCGCTTTGTTGCTGCATAGAGAGCGCTGATACCCATAAAGTCATCTTAACTCGTTCAATTTGTTTCTGCATTGGGCACAGAACTTCGCTTCCTTCATATCCGTCTCCGCGAGGCTGTTTGAAAAATGCATAATGCACCGGGGAACAGGACAATGGCCGAGACCTTTTAAGTGCCCCAGCTCGTGCACTGCTTCCTTTGCCGCTCTCCTGAGAAAGAGAGCGCGGTCCGGCTCCAACCCGTAGAACTCCTGGCGCAGCCGGGGAAGGCCGATCACGGCGACCCGGGCAATCATATCGGCCTCTCCGAAAACAAAGTTAAGCTCAGGAACATAGAGGTCTTCATCCAGCACGCCGAGGAGCCGTTCATAGGTATCGGGCTTTAGACCCTCGAGCGCTTTCAATATCCTTGTGGAGTTGTATTGACTTCTTCGAGCGTTAAAGGTCTTTTGAGGCACGGGAATCGGTTCGCCCTGTATGATATCGCACTCACCGGTTTCCCGTATAGCTCCTGTTATGAAATCGATCGTTTCCCGATCCACATGGCCGATCGGCATGACAAGAATCGTTCTCACGGCATTTCCTCAAACAGGAAAGTGAGGCTCGATGCAGTCGAGGCCGTTCGGCCGGGTTACGGCATTTCCGATATCATCTTTTCGAACTCGTCGAGAGCAAAACCTCTCAGGGTCTGGGTACTCACGTTTCCCAGTGCACTTATGGCCAGGGAAATCTTCGTCGCAGTTTCGTCATCAGGCGCTTCAAGCAAAAAGACGGTATCGAATTGTCCCATCAGCAGATAAAAGGTCTTTACGCTGCCACCGAGCTTTTTGGCAATCTCCATTGCCTGTTCCACTCTCCTGGGACTTTCTTTGATCGCTGCCGTCCCTTTTTGGGTATATTTAAAGAGTATTAAATAAGCCGGCATAACTATTCCCTCCTCTGTTGATCTTCATTCTCTTTCTACATATCACAAAACAGATGGATTTACCGTACAGAGAAGGTGCTAAGAGCGCATTTTGAGGAGTTAGAAGTATCAATAGTATGTTGAATCCAGCGCGAGAGACAGCAATAATAGCGTTGTGGTGAGATATATTAAGGTAATCGATTTGAAAAATGACGAGGAGGTTTCCGTTTAATGAATTATCCAATGCGATCGGACTTGAAGGTCGGTGCGCATTTTCCCGACTTCGAGCTGCCGGACCAGTCCGGCAATCGTAAGAAACTGTCCCATTTACTTCGGAACATGCCCGGCGTTCTCGTTTTCAGCCGCGGCTATTTCTGACCCAAGGACCGTCGTCAGTTGACGAACTACGTTGTGCAGCTCCAGCCGGAATTGAGGGTCAATTACTGTCACATGATCATTGTTTCGGTCGACGATCACATGAATACGAACGAGACCCGAAATTCGCTGGCCGCGGACTTTCCCTTTCTGATGGATACCGACCGCAAGCTGCTGCATGAGCTGGAAATGGCGGACACGACCGACAAGATTCACGGAGAAATATATATACCCTATACCTTTATCCTGGATCACGATCGTACGATTTATAAGATATATAACGGGTGGTGGTATGTGGGGCGTCCTACCACAGAGGAGATCCGCATGGACCTGAGGGCGTTAATGAGCAAACGGCATGACTGGGTCTACGGCTCTGGGAAAAATACCGCAGATAGCTGCGGGAGCTGAAGCAAACACCGAAGATTGCTTCAGCCCTCCCAGCCCTGAGTAAGATTAAGTAGATCGGCGTGAAGGGGTGGTTTGATATTCTTGTCCAATCGCATGCACCTGCGCGCCGCGCCTGCGCGCGATTCAACATAGTATAATTTTTAACGTGACACAAACGTTGAACAATCGGCATGGTCCGCATGGAGCCCGACATGGATGCCGGGAGCCGAGCACTCGAGCGCCTGGTTGAACTTGCAGTCCGCTTCCTTGCACGCCCCTACGCTGCCGATCAACTCCATGAACCCGCCCTTCTGCGAACTCTTGAATAAGGTGTCGCACATGGGGTGGCCTCCGGAACCGACAGTGATGGCCATCGCATGACATTCCTTGTTCTTGTTGTACGAGCAGTCGGTCACCACGCAATCTAAAATTTTCGGCATGCTTATCGCCATTATTCACCTCCTGGTTGTTTCCCTTCTCACCGATAGTGAAAGTCTATTACGCAGGAAAGGTTTAGTCAATGCCACTAATGTTTACTCCTGTTTTGCCTCCGCAAAGACCGGGAAGATCCTGCTGATGACTCAGAACAGCTCAAAGGGCATGATAAAATCGTCACGGCGCGGAACAGCCATGGCACCTTAAACACCACTCCCTGCTCCGGTCTACATCAAATGAGAAGTCGAAAGTACGTTGCTTTACCAAAGGCAGTTGGTCTCGAGAGGGTGATTCTATTCTTAGTATCATCGCGATCATTCTTTTGGAGATAACAGCTCGCATTCCCTCTTTTTTTCTCTCATGCACATCAGGCAAAGCCACTCGATCACGTGCCGGGCCATACGATAACTGGTATACTTGAAAAGTTCGCTGATTTTTCATAAAGGTCAGCCTGCCAACTTGATTATGCTGGCATACAACTTTGCGCGGAAACAGGAGGAAACCGAAGATGGGCATGCTCGTGGAATTCAGCGTGGTTCCGGTGGGCAAGGGTGTAAGTATCAGTCCGCAAATCGCGGAGGTTCTTAAAATCGTTGTGGAGAGTGGCATAACCTACAAAGCCAACCCAATGAACACAGTTCTCGAAGGCGATTGGGATTCCGTTATGGCAGTGATCAGGAAATGCCACGATATCGTAATGAAAAATTCCGAGCGCGCTCAAACGACGATTATAATCGATGATCGCAAGGGGAAAGAGGAGCGGATAGAAAAAAAGCTCGAATCGGTGGAGCAGAAACTCGGAATGAAATTGAAGAAGTGATGAACCGACAGTGGAGCTCCCCTCCGGCAGGAGCCGGAAGCTTCCTCTTCCCCGCCTGGACCCGGTGTTAACGAGCCTTGCGCCCTGCGGTTATGAGCGCTACGCCACGAATGCAGGGTGTGCGATAGCGCGAGTGCAAGACGCGGGTTACAGCGCTTTCCTCTCCGGCGGGAGCCGGGGGGTTCCAAGTCGCGGGATTGAAGCTCCCCGCAGCAGCTGCAGGGAATCTCGATTCTTAAGGTTGGAACGTTATCTTATTCGCTCACTGTCCCCGCAGCAAGGTTATGACCTGCCGATCTTCGGCAAAGCTTGAGCAGCGCCGGCGGTGGAGCACCAGTCTTCCCGGCTCCCGAGCCGCTCCAGTGCCGCGACAAAGTCGGTCAGTGGACTGAGCATGTAGTAGGGCGCGCTGGCCCCTCGACCAGCACCTGGCATCCCATCTCCCAGCCGATTTCCGCCGGCTATCAAGGACCTGCTCCAAAGTCAATCGCTTCTCAAAAGACTTCTTGTTCGGCAGATGAAAGGGTCCTGTTCTCTATTAGACATCCAAGATTACTTCGGCCCGCCATCCCTCTGCTGTTTTCAGGACTTTGAAATTGTGGAGGGACACGGCCTTGACATCGGCGACAAGCTGGTGCTTCTCCTGATTCAGTTCTTCCCCGTGAATATTCGCCTGGATCCGCCATTTCCCTTTTTCTTCCCTGATGTCGATATCATACCGGGAGAACAAAAGAAGCTCGGCGTCTTTATAAAAGACAAGCTCCTGCAGAAAACCGTACAGGAGCGTCTCAGCATTATCAGCTTCGAGCTGAATGTTCTTTACCACCTTCTGCTCCACGCTATTCAAGTCCTTCGCCATAGTGTTGGTCAAAGCAAGTGCCGCATTTAAAAACAATTCCGTGAGCGTCTTTCCCTCTGCCTCGAAGGCTACGTCTGCGATGGCGATATCTTCAAGAAAACGGTATCTCATAAATCAAACCCTAAACCCGAAGCTCGAAATCCTAAACAATATCGAATGAGTCAAACTAAATTTTTCTTACATTTGATTTCGACTTTTTGTTTAGGATTTAGAAATTAGTGCTTCGAATTTGCTTTCATCGTTATCCTTTCACATTCCCCAGCGGCACGAGCTTTGCGACGGGCATTGAAATGCCGGCAAGCGCGGCTGCCTCTACCACATCGTCGATGTTCTTGTACGCAAAGCCCGCTTCCTCGGCCGCGCCCGGATAGCTCGCGGTCCTGACATAGATGCCGCTCGCCTCAAGCTTCCGAATCAGTTCACGGCCGTTCACCATATGCTTCGCCTTGGTCCGGCTCATGGTCCTGCCGCTTCCGTGTGCCGTGGAGCAGAACGTCTCTTTCGCGTTCGGCCCGCCGACGAGGAGATAGCTCCCCGTCTCCATCGACCCGCCGATGATGACCGGCGATCCGTCATCGCGGTAGATCTCCGGGATCTCTTCCCGGCCTGGATGGTAACTTCCGGTGGCCCCTTTCCGGTGCACGATCAGTTCTTTCACTTTTCCATCCACCTCGTGCTTTTCAAAGGTCCCCCGGTTGTGGGCGATATCGAACACCATGTGCATGCCGAGTTCTTCAGGGGTCTTGTTGAATACATCCGCAAATACTTCCCGTATCCGGTGAAGGATCACCTGCCTGTTCGCAAAGCTCATGTTCACGGCGCAGCCCATGGCCTTGAAGTATGCCTGCCCTTCAGGCGAATAAAAGGGAGCGCAGGCCAGTTCCCGGTCGAGGATCTTGATCCCGTATTTCGCTTCCATGACGGACAGGAACAGCTCGAGGTAATCGGAAGCCACCTGGTGTCCGAATCCCCGGGAACCGCAGTGGAACATGATCACGATCTGTTCCGGGAAAAGTCCCCACTTTGCGGCAAGCTCTTTATTGAAAATGTTCTCCGGTTTCACTCGCTGTATCTCGAGGTAGTGATTGCCGGAGCCGAGTGTGCCGATCTGGTTAAAGCCCCTCTCTACGGACCGGGGAGAAATTTTCGCGCTGTCCGCCCACCCGGCCCTGCCCTGGAGTTCCGTCCGTTCCAGGTCCTCCAGCCATCCGAATCCGCTCCGAACAGCCCAGTGCGCTCCGTCCATGGCGACCTCGTCCCTGAATTCGTTATGGGAAAGCCTGACGAATCCCCTGCTCCCCACGCCTGCGGGAACACTTCTGAAAAGCCTGTCCACAAGCGTCCGCAACTCAGGTTTTACCTGTTCGTAGGTCAGGTTTGTGAGCACCAGGCGCATGCCGCAATTGATGTCGAATCCGATCCCGCCCGGCGAGATGACGCCTCCCTCGTTCACGTCGAATGCCGCCACTCCACCGATCGGAAACCCGTACCCGCTGTGGCCGTCGGGCATGCAATAGGCGTATTTCTGGATCCCCGGCAGCGTTGCCACATTCGCTATCTGGTCATAGACCTGAAGGTCCATGGCATCGATTAGCTTTCTCGTCGCTATTATCCGGGCGGGGACCCTCATCCCGTGCTTGAAGTCCGGGAGCAGGTCCCATATTACGTCGGAAATTCTGACCAACTCCGGTCTTTGAAATTCCATTTTTTTCGCAAGTTCTCCCATAATGCACCTCGCTAATCCCCGATCAGGGACGGGCTGAATCCTGGCGATCCTGAGAAATCGGCAGAACCAACGTCAAGAGAGCATCGTCACTCAGTTCTATTTCCGTGCCGAACCTTTTGCCTTCCCTCTTCAAAATATCGGCAAGCAAAAGGGCCTCCTCAGCCGACGCTCGATTCACCCTCAAGTATTTGATCCGGGTCGGTACCATCTTCAGTTCGGCAAGCCCGCCTGTTGCCCGGTCCATGGCCGCGAAATACATGAGGCCAAGGTCGGTCCGGTAATTCTCATAACCCGGAATTCCTTCATAGTCGTTCAAAAAGTCGCCGCATCCGTACAGGATGAGCCTGTCCTGATAGACCTCAATGCTCTTTACATGATGCGAAGAATGGCCATGAACGATATCGACCCCGGACTCGATCAGACGGTGTGCGAACTCGATCTCTTCGCTCTTGATCTCATAGCCCCAGTTAGCTCCCCAATGCATGGAAAATACGATAATGTCATTTTCTTTTTTTACGCTTCGAATTCCATCCCTGATCCGCCGAACCGTATCTTCCGAGAAATCGGCCAGAAGATTCAGTCCTGGTTGATATTCTGTCGCGCCCCAGTTCAGGTGAATACCGCTCGTGGGCGAGCCGTACGCGAAAACGATCACGCGGCCTTTTCCTTCTATCTCCACGACGGCAGGAGCCGCGGCCTCCTTCCGGGTCAGCCCTGCCCCGGCACTCTTTATGTTCGCCTTTTGCAGCGTTGCAAGGGTCTCCTTGAGACCTTCATAACTCCAGTCGAGCACATGATTGTTGGCCAGCGAGTACACATCAATCCGTGCAGCTGTTAGGCAATCGATGTTTGCCGGATTCATCCGATAATGGACCTCTTTCCATTTCCAATAGTTGTCGCTCCGCGTGACGCTTGTCTCAAGGTTCGCGATCCTGACATCAACAGCAGCTTTTTCAAGCTCGCCGAGAGCCTCTCCCCATATATACGCGGGTTCGGCCGGGCGCGGGACAGGACCGCTTGCTTTTTCCGCCAGCTCAACGTATCCTCTCGCGTCTTTTATATAATCCTCATACAGCGTGGGATCACCCGGATGCGGCAGAATCTGGTCAATGCCCCTGCCTGTCATTACATCGCCGGCCAGGAATAATTTGATGATGCCCGGGTTTCCGCGTACACCCGATTTGGGATCGATTGTTTTCATTCTTTCACGCATCTCCTCGCAGCAAACCAGGTTCCTTTACCCGTTCCTCTAAGACATAATAACGCTTATGGAAAAGCGATAAAAGAATCCCTCCCAGGCGACATGTCCCTTTCCCCCGATTATCGAGATAAATGTAAAATATACTTGACACAGTGTCAAATATATTATACATATAGTCTATAATAGTTAACATGAAGAAAAGATCAAAAGGCAAGCGGAGGTAACCATGTACCCGAGAGAAAAACAGATACTGCTATCTTTGATCAACATCATACTGATTCTCGGGTCCTATTCCCTGTTTGTATATTACAAGTACATCGCGGGTAATTTGGCTATTCTCAATGACTTCAAATTCTGGGGAAAGGCCTACCTGGTCTTGATCCCGGTGGCAATCGTGGCGCAAATCATCATTCACATTATTTTTTTCATCATCAACAAGATCGTGACCAAGGAGGATGTGCCTACCATTACCGATGAGCGGGACAAGTTGATCGAGTTGAAAGCCATAAAGCTTGCTCATTGGACGTTCATAGCAGGCTTTATCCTGTCAATGGGATCGCAGGCGATAGGGATGCAACCCTGGGTGATGTTCATTACCCTTATTTATTCGGGGTTCCTGGCAGCAATAGTCTCGGAAACGGCCAAGATCTATTTTTACCGGAAAGGGTTTTAATATGAGCCCCTGTCCCATCAGCAACAACATCCGGAAGTTACGCTTCCTTGCCGATGAAATGACTCAACAGCAATTGGCCGATAAAGTGGGCGTTACGCGACAAACCATCATAGCCATCGAAAACGGTAAATACTCACCGACCCTGGAATTGGCTTTCCGCATTGCCAGGGTGTTCCGCACCCCCCTGGAAGAGGTATTTTCGTTCGACGATAGAATCCAAAAAGGGAAAAAATGAAGTCTAATCAAAGACCGCATGATGCGGACAGCCCGGCTGTATCTGTTTATCAAGGAGGTGTGCATGTTATCGCGAATGGACGATGTCGAAGCGCGATCCATAGTTGTCTTTCTGATGATCGCATGCATGACGGCAACAGGCTGTGCATCGGCATACAAAACAGTGTTGCCGAGACCGCCTGATCACTATCAAAAACTGGGAGAGGCCAGGGGGAATGCCTGCGGTTCGATGATGATCCTCGCACCCTATAACTTCATCCCGGTGGCCGAACTCCCTTTCTTCGGCGGGGATCTGAATAAACGCGTCGAGAATGCGTACCAGAATGCCATTGACAGCGTTCCCGGTGCGACCGCTTTATTGAACGTGACGATGCAGGAAAACTGGTTTTGGTGGGTGCTCGGCTCGACGAAATGCGTAACGATCACGGGGGAGGCGATCCGATGAAAAAGACGCTAATGCAAGCGGCCCTTTTGGCACTGCTTGCGGCCTGCGCGGGTTGTACAGGAACGCCGGTTACGTTCAAATCGACGGACGTCACGTATGACCCGACAAAGGGCCGGACAGTATCAGGCAGCGCCTGCGGTTTTCAGTTGCTGCTCCTTATTCCGATCAGGATCAACGATCGCTATGAACGGGCATACGCCGAACTGCTCAATGACGCGGGACCCGGCTATTCCGTAACCGATATAAATGTCAGCGAACGCTGGAAGTATGGGCTTGTAGGAACAGCGTACTGTACCGACCTCAAGGCAACGGCATATCCTCAGCGTACTGCCGTAGTGAACTGAGGTCTGTATAACAACATCCGGGGTGAAGAAAATGAATACTTACAAAAAAACTGCAATTAGTGTAGCTGTATTATTTCTCATTGCGCTTGTTTTTGACATTGTCGCCTCGAATATTTACCAACCGATCCTCAATGCCCCGGACTATCTTGCTACTGTTTACCCAAATAAAATGCCGGTGAAAATAGGAATACTATTCGACCTTATTTGTGCCCCTGCCATGATCTTGATTCCCGTTCTGCTGTTTCCGCTCTTTAAGCTGTTTGATGAAAGAATAGCGCTTGGGTACATTGTTTTCAGGCTGCTCGAGGGTATTCTCTTTATTTTTATAGCGATTAACTCGCTGTCACTCATAAGCTTAAGTCAGGATTATTTAAGGCCGGGAACTCCCGATGCTTCCTGTTTCCAGGCTTTGGGTAATTCAATACATGCACGAATAGAATGGGCCACATTGCTCTATATCATTGTTTTTACTTTAGGCGCTCTTCTGTTTTATTCTTTATTATTCAGATCAAAACTCATCCCCCGATGGTTATCGGCTTGGGGTCTTTTTGCAGCTCTATTTTTGTCAACAGGCGCCTTGCTACATACGTTCGGCATGTTCGGTACCATGCCATTGATGAAGGCCATGGTTTTCTTTGCGCCTCCAATTGGCTTGCAGGAACTGGTCATGTCCATATGGCTCATTATCAAAGGATTCGATCCAGACGCGATAGGAGACAACCGTGTATAAAACGATCATCAGTATCGTGCTTATTGTAACGATCGGCTTAAGCCATGCCGCGTTCGCCGAGGACAGCATCCCCGACGGAAAGATGCGCTTGCGCATAGGATTTGAGCATTGGTTTAGCGATTCATTCAAAACAGCTGATGTGGGCTTAACAGACGATAGTTTTTCATTGGGAATGAATTACCAGCTGCCGATAAGCTGGATCGAGTTTTTGTTGCGCTTCTAGTACGCAACGATAAAAGCAGACCCTGCTCAGAAGGATTTTCCGGAGTTTAACGATAAACACATTTATTTTGCTACGACGGGCCTTGCGCTGACTAAAATTCTGGACTCCGGATCTCAAACCGTTGCACTTTCGGCGATACCCATGGGTCTCCTTTGGGTAAAAGTCAATGGCCATCATGAAGTTATCGGGCAATCTACTGGATTCACCGTAGACTGGCTTTTCGACGGCCGGACAGGGATGTTCCTTGATACGCGATATAAGAGTTATCAGCTGGAACGACTGGATGGATCGAAGATGGATAAACAAAGTGACGTGAGCGTCGCTGTCGGGGTTGTTACGCGACTCTGAACTATAAATGCTATTTAAGAAAGAATGCTGATGAGCACAAACAAGAAAACGGCAAGAACTGCGGGAGTACTATTTATCATCGCGATTATTTCCGGGATACTTGGTGTTGCTTTTACACAACCTATTTTAGATGCTCCCGATCATTTTATTAAAATTTCTGCAAATCAAAACCAGGTAATAACAGGCGCCCTCCTTCTGTTCATTATGGCTGCTGCATGTGCTGGTATCGGGATCTCTCTTTATCCGGTCTTGAAAAAATATGACCATGCTCTGGCTCTCGGATCTGCCGGCTTCAGGATGATTGAGGCAGTGTTCCATATTGTCGGTGTGCTCGGGTTGCTGCTACTGTTGGCATTAAGCCGGGAATTTGTGAAAGCAGGCGCTCCGGAATCATCCTATTTCCAAACCTTGAGTGCTGTATTAATAGCAGGACGTGATTGGGTGAGCCATGTTGCAGCGATACTGCCCTGGTGCATCGGTGCTCTGATATATTACTATATATTTTATCGATCAAAACTCATTCCACGATGGTTATCGATCTGGGGCCTTATTGGGATCGGGCTGGCCGTAACAGCAAGCATGCTCTTTCTGTTCCGCCTCATTGGCGCCCTGTCCGCCATACAGGTTATTTTAAATCTTCCGATAGCCTTGCAGGAACTGGTTTTGGCGATTTGGCTGATCGTTAAAGGCTTCGATCCGTCTCCGGCATCTTAGGACATGGTGGTCAAGTCAAGCTCTATAATGTTCGACTCTTGTGCCGAGCGCTCTAACTGTTATCCACCCGACCGTTTCGGCTTGCAGCCGATCCTGGCCAACTCTGCCATGACCGCCTCGCAATGATCCCCCTGAATTTCCAGCGCCCCGTTCTTAACAGCTCCTCCGGAACCAAGTTTCGCCTTTAACTCTTTCAGGAGCTTTTCGCTATCGTTAATGGAAAGATTAAGCCCTTCTATTACCGTAACTGACTTGCCGCCTCTGCCCTTGCGGTCTAAGCGAACGCTCGTCCCGCTTTTCCCTGCGGAAGCGGCAGGTGTCGCGGATTTGCGATCTGCAGGCTTTTCTTTTCTCGGCACTGCCCACTCTGTCGAGTAGACCAATTTCGAATCCGGTTCTTTCATAATCGGTTATTTTCCTGGATGAAAAGCGACCTGCTGCCGCCTTATGCCGCTAGAACTCGCAGGCGATGCTGGCCAGTTCTCTTGAAAAAGTCTCGTAGTTCTGGGAATAGTCGATGGGGCATTCCACGAGCACAAACTTCTTTTTCGCGAAGGCCTCCCGCAGCACGGCTGCGAGATCGTCGCCCTGGTTCACCTTCATACCGATGGCCCCGTAGCTCTGGGCGTACTTCACAAAATCGGGATTGCCCGTGTCCAGGGCGAAGCTCCCGAACCCCTTGGCCTGCTGCTCCCACTTGATGAAACCGAAGCCGTTGTCGTTCAGCACGAGGACCACGAGCGGGATGGAATAGCGGAGCGCTGTCTCGATCTCCTGTGAGTTCATCATGAACCCGCCGTCGCCCACGACGGCCAGCACGTTCCGGTCGGGTCTAACCAGCTTGGCCGCGATCCCTGCAGGCATGCCCGCACCCATGGTTGCCAGGGCGTTGTCCAGCAGGAACGTGTTCGGCTTGTACGTTTTGTACAGCCGCGCGAACCACAACTTGTAGATGCCGTTGTCCAGGGTCAGGATGTCCTCGGGTGCGAGCACGCTCCGCACCTGCGAGACGATCTCCATGGGCGAGGGCGGATACTGTTTTTTGTAGTCCAGGGCGAGCTTTTTTTCCAGGAAGGCCCGGGTATTCTTGAACACCTCGCCGTTCTTACGCGCCGGGACCAGCTCTCCCAGCTCGCGAAGAGCGCAGGAGATATCGCCGATCACCTCGATGTCCGGGTTGTAGTACTTGTCCGTCTCCGCCTCCACGAAATCGATGTTGATGATCTTCTTGGTCAGGTCCCGGTTCCAGACATAGGGCGGATACTCGACGATATTGTAGCCGATCGTGATGATCACGTCGGCCCGGTCGATGCCGCAGTTGACGTAGTCGCGGCGGTGAATGCCCGTGGCAAAAAGGCTGTACTGCGAGTCGTCGCTCACCACGCCCTTGCCCATCTGGGTGTGCACGGCAAAGATACCCGTCTGGTGGATGAACTGCATGAGCTGCTTGGTGATCAGGTTCCGGTTGGCGCCCGAGGAAAGGATGATGAGCGGGTTCCGGGCCTTGCTGATCATATCAGCCGCCCGGTGGAGCGCCTTGGGGTCCGGGGCAGGCCTGCGCACGAGGCCCCGCGACTGGACCTCAGCGACCGTCTCGGTCTCGGCCACGTCCTCGGGCAGTTCGATATGGACCGCGCCCGGCCGTTCAGCCTGGGCCAGCTTGAAGGCGTTCCGGAGCACGGTCGGGATCATGCCGGGATCGACGATCGTAAGGGCATCCTTGGTGACCGGCCGCATCATGCTCACGATGTCGATCAGCTGGAAGCGCGCCTGCCGGTTCTCCCGGAGAGCTTTCTGACCCGAGATGGAGATAAGCGGAGCGCCGATCAACTGCGCATGGGCAACGCCGGTCACCAGGTTCGTTGCGCCGGGCCCGAGCGTCGAGAAGCAGACGCCCGCCTTTCCCGTGAGACGTCCGTAGGTGGCTGCCATGAAGGCAGCTGCCTGTTCATGCCGGGTGATGACAACCTTGATCTCCGAACTCCGGAGCGATTCGAGCAGGTCCAGGTTCTCCTCGCCGGGCAGGCCGAAGATGTATTTCACGCCTTCTTCTTCCAGCTGCTTCACGAACAGGTCAGATGCTTTCATTCACTCTCCTAACGGGGAAAATATACACCCGGTCTCTTGCAGAGGCACGAGAACCCGGAGAAAAACAAAGAACAAGTCAAAAACGGTCTCGCGCAAAGCCGCAAAGTCGCAAAGGGAAAACAATGCAAAAAACAACCCCGGTCTCTCACTAAAGCCACGAAGAAGTCCTTATGAAAGCCGGAATTCAATCTTTTAATGCAGCCCTCAAATTCGAAAGAAACAAAATCGCTAAATCCCCTGCTTCTGTTACGGGCTAACAAGAATAAGCAGTTGTTCGCTCCTTCTTTGCGTCTTTGCGGCTTTGCGCGAGACAAAGCATTTCGCCTTAATTTTTTCTCTTCGTGGCTCCGTGGCGACCTGTGAGACAATGCTTCGCGGTTCATGCCTTTTCTTAATTCCGCACTCCGAACTCGAAGTCTATTCTTTCACCACCACGGTCTTGATATTCACGAACTCCTTCAACCCGTACTCCGACAGCTCCCTGCCGATGCCCGACTTCTTTACGCCGCCGAAGGGCAGGCGCGGATCGGATTTCACGGAGTCGTTGATCGCCACGAACCCGGACTCGACCCTGGCAGCCAGTTTCTCTGCCCGGTCGATGTTCCTGCTCCAGATGGACGCCCCCAGGCCGAACTCGGTGTCGTTCGCGATCCTGACGGCTTCGTCCTCGCTCTTCACCACGACGACCGGCGCGATCGGTCCGAATACCTCTTCCTTCATGACCTTGCTGTCGAGCCTGGGATTAAAGACAGCCACGGGCGAGAAGAAGAACCCCTTTTTGCTGCCGGCGCCGTTGCCGATCTGGACGATCTCTGCCCCGCTCTTCTTTGCGTCCTGCAGCTGCCTGTTCAGCGCCTCGAGCAGGTCACGCCGCGCCAGCGGACCCACATCCGTGCTTTCGTCCATGGGATCGCCGACCTTCAGCTCCTTCAGCCGCGCGATGAAATGCGTCCTGAACTCCTCCGCCGCCTTGTCCATCACAATGAACCGTTTGGCCGCGATGCAGCTCTGGCCCGCGTTGATCATGCGCGCGTTGGCCGCCGTTCTGCCGGCCTTCTCCACGTCCGCGTCATCGAGCACGATGAAGGGGTCGGAACCGCCCAGTTCGAGCACAAGTTTCTTGATCTTCGCTCCTGCATGGGCGCCCACCTGCTCCCCGGCTGCGTTGCTCCCGGTGAGGGAAACAGCATCCACCTGGTCAGTGTCGATCAAGTTCAGCGCTTCCTTCACATCGATGATCAGGGTCTTGAACACGTCCTCCGGGAACCCGGCCGCCCTGAAGGCGTCCTCGATGGAAAGCGCGGTCTGTGGGACATTGGATGCATGCTTCAGCAGAATGACATTGCCGGCCGTGACTGCCGGTATGCCGAACCGGAACGCCTGCCAGTAGGGGAAGTTCCAGGGCATGATCGCGAGCGCCACGCCCAGGGGCTGGAACAGGACCATGCTCTTTTTGTTCTCGGTCCTGATCTCTTCCGGCTTCAGGAAGTTCCCTGCGTTCTCCGCATAATAATCGCAGAGCCAGGCGCATTTCTCGATCTCGGCCAGGGACTCCTTGATCGGTTTGCCCATCTCCTTGGTGATCAGCTCTGCGTATTTCCGTTTGTCCGCCCGGAGATGGTCTCCAAGCTTCTTGACGAGCCCCGTCCTCTCGGACAAGGGCCTGCTGCTCCAGCTTTTGAATGCCTCGCGGGAACGTTCGGCCTGAGCAGCGATATCGTCGCGGGTCATGAGCGGAATCTCTTTCATCACCTCTTCGGTATAGGGATTGATGGACTGAATGCTCTTTCGCTTTTCAATAAAAGACTTTAATGAACTGACCTTCATACTGTTCACCCCCTTGGGGGAGGACGTGGCTTTTGCCTCGGCATTCCCTGCTTTGGCCTTCCGACTTTTCACTGTTCTCTTGGTCGCCATGCGCCTCCCGCTTAAATAAATTCCAAATTACAAATAACAAATCTCAAATAATATCCAATTTCCAAGCACCCATCATATTGAAGCTCCCTGCAGCAAGCTGCGGGGAATGCGCTCACTCCAGAATTCAAACGTTTCGAGCTTTGATCATTGGAACTTGGAGCTTATTTGGAGTTTGGTGCTTGTTATTTGGTGCTTGCCCTCTCCTCCTTCGGCTTATACACGCACCCGGTCCTGCCGCAGTAGTTGCCTATGTATTCGGAGGACGGCCGGTACAGCGCCGGCTTGCCCTGGGCCTCGCCGAACTTCTCCTCGATGATATGAGCCGTCCAGCCGGCGATGCGGGCAATGGCAAAGACGGGGGTCATCAGGTCGCCGGGAATGCCCATGAGGTGGTAGACGGGCGCGCTGTAGAAATCCACATTGGGCTTGATCGTCGTCTTTCCCCGCTTCTCGAACTCGGCCAATGCCGCCGCTTCAATCTCCCTCAGCATCCGATGCCACTGCTCCTGGCCGAGCTTTCGACCCAGGCGTCCGCCCATCTCCTTCAGGAACTGGGCACGGGGATCGTTCGTTTTGTATACGGCATGGCCCATGCCCATGATCTTTTTACCCGATCCGAGCTGCGACCGGACCCATTCGGCCAGATCCTTCTCGTTCTGGACGTCCTGCAGCATCTTCATGACCTCCGCATTGGCGCCGCCGTGCAGGCTTCCGGAAAGCGCGCCCACGCCCGCGGCCACCGCGGCGTACATGTGCGCCTGCGTTGACACCACCTCGCGGCAGGCGAACGTCGAAGCATTGAAGGAATGGTCCGCATGCAGGATCAGCGCAATATCCAGATCCATGGCAATTTCCGCATCTGGCTTTTTCCCGGTCAGCTGCCACAGGAAATTCTCGGCATGGCTCAGCCGCTCATCAGCCGGTATCGGCTCCTGGTCATGACGGATACGCTGCCAGGCGGCAACAACACCGGGGATCCGGGAGATGAGACGAGTGGCTTTCGCCACGTTTGCCTCCCGCGTCTCCACTTCCAGTTCCGGGTCCGCCATGGCAAGGAGCGGCACGGACGCCTGGAGCGCGTCCATGGGATTCGCGCCATGGGGCCAGGTCTTGAGCGCATTCAGTATGAACGTGGGAACCTGCCGGGCCTTTGCGAGGCGCTGCTTGAAGTCCTTCAACTGTTCATCGGTCGGCAGGTCGTCGTGCAGGAGCAGGTAAGCAGTCTCCTCAAAGGCCGAATTCTTCGCCAGGTCCTCGATCCGGTACCCCCGGTAGATCAGGATGCCGTTCTCGCCGTCCACGTCGGAGATCTTCGTATCCGCAACCGTCACGCCGCGCAAGCCGATGTTTTTCGTCTTCTCTTCAGCTTTTTCTGTAGTGTCTCTTCTTTGAGTTTTGGCATTCATAGGTGACCTTCTATCCATGACAATCTCGAAATTCGAAGCTCGAAATTCTAAACGATATCGAAATTCAAATCTAGGATTTCGTGCTTCGGATTTAGGATTTGTTATACCTGCACCATCAGCTGTTCCTTCACGTAGTTCAGCGTCCCGCCTGCGAGCAGGTGCTTTCGCTGCCGGTCAGACACGTCCAGCAGGGTAATGATCGTCTGGCCGGCCAGCTCGACCGGGATCTCCCGGTCTCCCCGCTCGATCCGTTTACGCAGATCAGGAAGCACTATCCTGCTGCCCTTGTTCAACAGCTCGTAGTCCACGGGATTCCTGAACGTGAGCGGAAGGATCCCGAAGTTGCAGAGGTTGGACTTATGGATGCGGGCGAAGCTCTTGGCGATCTTGACCCGGACGCCGAGATAGCGGGGCGCCAGGGCCGCATGCTCCCTGCTCGATCCCTGGCCGTAGTTCTCGCCGCCCACGACCGCAACCGGTCCCTGGACCGCCTTGCAGTCCTTTGCAAAATCCGGTGCTATCTGGGAAAAGACGAATGCGCTCAACGCTTCGATATTGGACCGAAGCGGCAGCACCCGGTTTCCCGCGGGCATGATCCCGTCCGTCGAGATATTGTCGCTGACTTTCAGCACCACTTCGGCAGTGAGCCTATCCGGCAGGGGTTCGAGGGACGGCAGCGGACGTATGTTCGGACCGCGCACGATCTCGGTCCTGGAAAGCTCCGGCGACGGAAAGATGATGGACCGGGAATCGATCTTGTACTCCTTCGGGTCCTCGATCCTGGGATAGGCCATTTCCTTTCCCAGCTCCCGGGGGTCGGTGATCACGCCCGTGAGGCCTGCCGCGGTTGCCGTCTCGGGCGAACAGAGATAGACCTTGTCGTCCTTCGTGCCTGATCTGCCCGGGAAATTGCGCGGGAATGTCCGGAGGCTCACCTCGTTCGTGCCTGGTGCCTGGCCCATGCCGATGCAGCCCTGGCACCCGGGCTCATGCACCCGCGCGCCGGTCGTGAGGAACGCAAGCAATCCTCCTGCGTGGTACACGTTCTCGAGCACCTGCCTGCTTCCGGGATTCACATGGAACGAAGTGTTGGGATGGACCCTCCGGCCTTCCAGCATTTTGGCGGCGACCATCAGGTCCCGGAAGGAGGAATTGACGCTGCTGCCCACGATCACCTGGTCCACTTTCGTTCCGGCCGCTTCCCGGACCGCAACGACATTGCCCGGGGACGAGGGCTTCGCGATGAGCGGTTCGAGCTTCGAGAGGTCGATCTCCGCGTATTCGTCGTAGGTCGCGCCTTCGTCGGCAGCGAGCGGGACCCAGGCCTCTCCCCTGCCCTGGGCGATCAGATATTCACGGGTCCTCTTGTCGGAAGGAAAGATCGAGGTGGTCGCGCCGGTCTCGGTCCCCATGTTGCCGATGGTCTCGCGGTCCGTCGCTGAAAGTGACGCAACGCCGGGGCCGTAGTACTCAATGATCTTGCCGATGCAGCCTTTGACATCGTAGCGCCGCAGCATCTCCAGGATCACGTCCTTGGCGCTCACCCAATCGGGCAGCCTGCCGGTCAGTCTTACGCCGAGCACGTTCGGGCAGGAAAGATAATAGGGATACCCGGCCATGGCCAGGGCGACATCCAGTCCGCCCGCCCCGATGCCGAGCATCGAGACCCCGGCTGCTCCCGGAGTATGGCTGTCGGCGCCCAGGAGCGTCTTGCCCGGAGCGCCGAAGCGCTCCATGTGCACCTGGTGGGAAACGCCGTTGCCGGGCATGCTGAAATGGATGCCGTACCGCGCCGCCGCCGTCTGAAGGAACTTATGATCGTCGGCGTTCTTGTTGTCTGTCTGAAGAAGGTTATGGTCGACGTACTGGGCCGAAAGCTCGGTCCTCACCTTGTCGATGCCGAGTGACTCGAACTCGAGCATGGCCACCGTGCCCGTTGCATCCTGCAGCAGCGTATGATCGATCCGGATCCCGATCTCTTTGCCCGGGACCAGTTCGCCTTCGACAAGATGGGCTTCCAGTATCTTATGGGTTACGTTCTTTGCCATATATGCCTCAATCGGGATTGAATAAGTCCTGTATTTTCAAGGATAAGCAAAGCCCAACTGCTTGTCTCTATTCACATTTTAGCACAGTTTGGAGATATGAGGATATATAAAGGGAAGGAGTTACATTCGCGCCGTAGCTGGTTTCAAGGAGCGATTAGTTCACGATGCCGCATGCATTCCGAATTCCGCACTCCGAACTCGAATCACCCTTCGTCGGACAGCTCGGTTCTGACCAGGGCAAGGATGGCGGAATGCGGAACGATCAGGTACTTCTTCTCCTCGAACTCGATCTCCATGGCCGCGTCCTTCAGGAAGATGGCATAATCGCCCTCCGCTGCCTGGAGCGGGATGTACTTCACTTCCTTCTTGCTCGTGGTCCACGATTCGCTCGGGGCCGCGTCGGGTATGGCATATCCGGGACCGGTCTTGACCACATGACCGCCCATGATCTTTTCCTTTTCCTTGACCGTCGGGGGAAGGTAAAGACCGGAGGGTGTTTTATCCATGCGTTCGTCGGGATCGAGGAGGACCCGGTCGCCGACTATGATAAGGTTTTTTTTGGTCTTCATAAAGTGGGATATGCTCTCTCTTTGAGGTGCACCCGGCGGACCCTGTTGACCGGCAGACCGGGATCGCTTCGCTTAATTGGTCTTTTTCTTCTTTTTATTATTAATGTTCTTCTTCTCGGCCACGGGCTCCTGCCGGGCTTGTGCCACGGGACCGGTCTTGAACGTCTCGGCATGGGCCTTGTGCTGTTCCCAGTTCTCCCGGTAGCTGCCGGCAACGCCGGCTGCTCTCACGATCATCACGTTTTCGGCGTTCCTGTCTTCCGCCTCTTTCGTGAATTTAAAGCTCCCGGCAATGACCGTCCCGTTGTCGATGATAATGACGTTGTTGTCCGCGACCGCATGACGGGCGTCGAGATGGGTCGGGATGCCGTTGAGCGCGGAAAAATAGACCGCGTTGTTCTGGGCGGCATGGGCTTTTTTATCGAGGATGATCTCGACCTTCACGCCCGCTTCCTTTGCTTTGATCAGCGCATCCGCGACCGGTTTCGCGCTGAGCGAATGGGCTTGTACCAGTATCTCCGACTTCGCCTTGCCGATCTCTTCGATGACCGTAGCCAGGCAGTTGCCGCCCGGGGTGAAACAGGGGTCCACTGTGGGCGCAAGACGTGCGCACGACAGGGTCATGATACAGGCGAGAACAACAAATGCCTTCATGCTCATCTTCTCTCCTTCCGGGGATGTTCTTCTTCCACTCCCGACTATAGAGGAAAATGAGGCATAAAGGCAACCAAAAATTGACGGGTTTTTTCGGCTGTGCGATCAAGGGTCGAATGACTTCCGGCCTGCGCGATCCCGTTCTTTGATCCCATACCGCACGCCCGGTCCGGAGACGGGGACGTTTAACAGTGACCTCCCTTCTCGCTCTTCGCCGCTGCGACCGCCTCCATGATGCCTTCCGGATCGCATTCGATGCAGCGGTCGAGTCCCTGGATGAGCTGCAGATCCTCGCACGCCTGATAAGCCTTCTTCAGATGAGAGTCGGACAGTTTCTTGAGCACGATCGCCTTCGGCCGGATGTACACATTGCCGCACCCCATGCAGATCCAGATAAAGTTCTGCTTTGTCGTTTCCAGGCATTTTTCGCAGACGAAGAGCTTCGTTCCTCCCTCGACATCGGCGCTGATCGTGGTCATCGACTCTTTGCATACGATGCACAAACCTTTCTCGCCAAGGTAATCCTTCATGAGCACCTCCTTCTGGTTGCATTACGACAGCAGGTGATTCTGAGGGAAGCTCGTATGATTAATTATAACAATTACCGTGAAGAGCACGTTCGACGGGAGTAGCAGAAAGAAAGCTTGTCGTATTTCCGAGAAATGCGATTTTAGTTGAGATGAAGAAGACAAACCGGAAGAACTTTACACCTGATAAGGGCGACCTGCTATCCGTGAAAATCATATTTTATCGGCTTTTTTCTGTGTCAAAGCTTGGAAATGATGGTGAACAGAAAAGTTTGCTTACAGATTGCCGCGCAGGCGCTCTGCCTGCAGGATCCGCTTGACCGCGAGCTCATAAGCCGCCTGACGCATCCGGCACCGGCCGTTGCTGCACAGGGCGAGCACATCGGCATAGGCCGCTGCCATGGTCAGGGCGAGCCGGGCCAGCACTTTGTCTTCCGGCCAGGTATCGTTGCTCAGGTTCTGGCTCCATTCGAAGTAGCTGACGACCACTCCGCCGGCATTGGCCAGGATATCGGGAATGACCGTCACGTCCCTGTGGAACAGGATCTCGTCGGCCTCGGCCGTGAGCGGCGCGTTTGCCATTTCAAGCACGACCGTTGCCTTCACCTCGCGGGCATTGCTCTTGTCGACCTGGTTGGAGAGAGCCGCGGGGATAAGCACGTCGCATTCGGCAGCAAGCAGCCCGGCGTTGGTGATCGCCCTGGCGCCGGCATACCCGGCAACGCTTCCTGCGGCATCGCGGTGTTTCCTCACCGCAGGGATATCGAGACCTGCAGGGTCCTGGATGCCTCCATTCACATCGCTCACGGCAACGACCCGGTACCCCCGTTCATGCAGGATGCGCGCGGTATGCTCCCCCACATTGCCGAACCCCTGTACCGCCACCCGCAGACCGGAGCCGGCCATTCCCCGCTCTTTCAAGGCCTGCTCCAGCACATGAACGCCGCCCAGCGCGGTGGAGTACCGGCGCACGGCAATGCCTCCCAGTTCCGGAGGCTTGCCCGTGACCACGGCGGGAACATGCTCCCGTTTGATCCGTTCGTACTCGTCCAGGATCCAGGCCATGATCTGCTCATCGGTATAGACATCGGGCGCGGGAATGTCCTTAAAGGGACCGATATGGTCCGCGATGGCCCTGATGTAGCCACGGGTGACGTTCTCGAGATCGATGCGCGAAAGCTCCAGCGGGTTGACGGCAACTCCGCCCTTGGCGCCGCCGAAGGGGATGTTCACGACCGCGCATTTGAGCGCCATCAGGAGCGCAAGCTCCGTGGCGTGCTCTTCATCCAGCTCGTGGTGGAAGCGGATCCCCCCCTTGGCCGGGCCCCGGGCGTCGTTGTGCTGCACGCGGTAGCCCGTGTACATCTGTGTCCTGCCCGAGGTCATCTTTACGGGAAAACTGACAGTGAAGGAACGGCGGGGCAGGGACAGCAGATCGAGCTCTTCCCGGGTGAGGCCGAGACCGGCATAGATATTCTGCAACTCCGTCATGGCCAGGCTGCGGAGGTCTTTCTCGTCGCGGTGGAGCCGTTCGTGGTTGCGGTTCATGGTTCTCCTTTAAAGCCGTAACGAGTTGGGAGTTCTTCGTTGGGAGAAAAAATTCCGCTACTCCCAGCTTATCTCAAAGCTACCGAACTAAGTACCGGGGCTTTCGCTTCGCCTCTCACTCCGAACTCCTCACTCCGAACTCGCTACTTCCTGGCCAGTCCCGTCTTCCGCGCCGCTTCGGCAACGGCATCGGCCACCGACGCTACCACCTTCCGATCGAAAATGCTCGGAATGATATAGTCCTCGTGCAGTTCTTCTTTGTCCACGCAATGCGCGATCGCGCGGGCGGCCGCGAGCTTCACCGCTTCGTTCACGCCGGTCGCCTTCACGTCGAGCAGGCCCCGGAACAGGCCGGGAAAGCAGAGCATGTTGTTGATCTGGTTCGGATAGTCGGACCGGCCGGTTGCCATGATCCGGACCAGGGGCAGCGCCTCCTCGGGCGCGATCTCGGAATTGGGATTGGCGAGGGCGAAGACGATGCGATCGTCGGCCATTTTCCGGACGTCGTCGCCGGTGATCACGTTCGGGCCTGATACGCCGATGAACACCTCGGCCCCCTTCATCGCCTCCGGTATGCCGCCTTTGACCTTGCGCGGGTTCGTCAATCTCGCCAGCTCGCGCTTGTTCGCGTTCCCCGCTCCCTTCAGCCCTGGGGAAAGGATGCCCTTGCGGTCGCAAACGACGATGTCCCTGACCCCCGAGGACAGGAGCATCCTTGTTATGGCCGACCCTGCCGCTCCGGCGCCAACCACCACGCATTTGAATTTTTTCAGGTCCCGTTTCATCAGCCGGGCAACATTGATGAGAGCCGCCAGGACGACCACGGCCGTCCCGTGCTGATCGTCATGGAACACCGGGATATCCAGCAGTTTCCTGAGCCGCGCCTCCACCTCGAAGCAGCGTGGGGCCGAGATGTCCTCCAGGTTGATCCCGCCCAGGCCGGGCGAGATCGCCTTGACCGCGGCCACGATCTCGTCCACGTTCGTGGTGGAAAGCACTATCGGAAAAGCATCGATCCCGGCGAACTCCTTGAAGATCATCGCCTTGCCCTCCATGACCGGCAGCGCCGCTTCCGGTCCGATATTCCCCAGGCCGAGGACGGCCGTGCCGTCGGACACCACTGCCACGGCATTGCCCTTGATCGTGTAGCGGTAGGCATGCTGTTTGTTCTGATGGATGTCCATGCAGACCCGGGCCACGCCGGGAGTATACACCTTGGAGAGGTCCGTGCTGTCCCGCACCGGCAACTTGCTCCTTATTTCGATCTTTCCGCCCTCGTGCGCGGTAAAGGTTCTGTCCATCACGCGCAGTACCTTCACCCCCGATACCGTCCTGATCGCGCGGACTATGGCCTTTTCATGGTCTTCGTCGCGGGCGTTCGCCGTGATGTCCCGGACGATCTTGCCCTTCTCCACGCGCACGATGTCCACAGCCCCCATATCGCCGCCGGCGCTGCTGATCGCCGTGGCGATCTTCGCGAACATGCCGATCCGGTTCTCGATCTCTGCCCGGATGGTTATGCTGTAGCTGGGGCTGGGGTTGCAGACGTATTTGACGGGGTTGTTCATTGTGTGCTCCTTTGCTTTCATTATTATAAGGTCTATTCCTGCTTTGGTCAATGGATTGCCGCGCCTGAATAGGTCTTCTTTCTTTAAAAAAGACGATGCAAACCGGAAAGAGAGCAGGTATAATTGAGGCTATATTCGCCCTATTGTATGTCATTCCCGAAGTTTTCATCGGGAATATGGTTCATCGTTGACTGTGAGAAAACCATATCCCCGATAGAGGCATTCGGGGATGACATATCATTTTAAAGAAGATTCTGCCCTGGGGCCCGTTCGTTATTCTTAATACTATGGAAAACTTCCGTATCGAAAAAGATTCCCTCGGAGAGATCAAGGTCCCGGCCGATGCCTTGTACGGGGCACAGACGCAGCGCGCCGTGGAGAACTTTCCCGTGAGCGGCATCCGTTTTCCCCGGTCCTTCATCCGCGCGCTGGGCCTGATCAAGGCCGTTGCCGCAGAGGTCAACGCGGGGCTGGGACTGCTCGATGCGACGATCGCCCAGGCGATCCACCAGGCGGCACTGGAAGTTGCCGACGGCAAATGGGACGACCAGTTCCCGCTCGATATCTTCCAGACCGGGTCCGGCACCTCGACGAACATGAATGCCAATGAGGTTATCGCGAACCGCGCCAACCAGCTCCTCCTGGATCGGAACGCCGGGGTCCATCCGAACAATCATGTTAACATGGGCCAGTCCTCGAACGATGTGATCCCCGCCACGATCCATGTAAGCGCCTATATCGAGGTAACGGAAGTCCTTATCCCCGCGTTTAAACACCTTCAGGATATGCTAAAAAAACGTGCGGCGGAGTTCCATGATATAGTCAAAACAGGCCGCACGCACCTGATGGACGCCATGCCGGTCACGCTGGGCCAGGAGATCGGCGGATGGGCATACCAGGCGCAGCAGGCCGTCGAACGGATCGAGTCGAGCCTGCCGCGTCTTGCCAAACTCGCCATCGGCGGGACCGCCGTCGGCACCGGCATCAATGCCGCAAAAGACTTCGGAAGGATCGTGGCAAGCAGGCTTGCCGGACGCACGAAGCTGCCCTTTGTCGAAGCGGACAACCACTTTGCGGCCCAGGCGGTGATGGATGCCGCCGTCGAGCTTTCGGGGCAGTTGAAAGCCACCGCCTCATCGTTCATGAAGATGGCGAACGATCTGCGCTGGATGAACAGCGGACCGATCGCGGGCCTGGGCGAAGTCGCGCTGCCCTCGCTCCAGCCCGGATCAAGCATCATGCCCGGGAAAGTGAACCCGGTCATGTGCGAAATGATGATGATGGTCGCTGCCCAGGTGACCGGGAACGACGCAGCTATCACGGTCGCGAACCAGCAGGGGAACTTTCAACTGAATGTGATGCTGCCCGTGATCGGCCACAACCTGCTCCAGTCCATCACGATCCTGGGGAATGCCGCGCGTCTGCTTGCCGATAGGGCCATAGCAGGGTTCACCGTGAACAAGGAACGCATCACGGCGCTGCTGGACAGGAACCCGATCCTGGTCACGGCGCTCAACCCCGTGATCGGCTATGACAAGGCCGCCCGGATCGCAAAGAGGGCCTACGCCGAAGGCCGGTCGCTCAAGGACGTTGCCGCGGAGATGACGGGCCTGTCGAGGGACGAACTGGACAAGCTGCTCGACCCGAGGAAAATGACTGAGGGCGGAATCGGAGAGGACGGCAAATCCTGAGCACAAATTTCTAAATCCGAAACAATTTCAATTTCGAATTTATTCTCAAGGGTTAAAAAATTGCTGCTACCCACTTCCACAGTCGGACGAAAGCTCATGATGGCCGTGACCGGCCAGTTCATGATCCTCTACGTCATCGCCCATGTTCTCGGCAATTACACCATCTTCGCCGGGGCCATCAATGCCTATGCCGAAGGCCTGCGCCACTGGCCTTATACCATCATTCTCTGGTCTTCCCGGACGCTCCTCCTCATTTCCGTCTTCCTCCACACCTGGTACGGCATCATATTGAAACTGGAGAACAGAAAAGCAAAGCCGGAAACCTACGCCCTGACGCGCTACCGCAGCGCATCCCTTGCCGGAAGGACCATGGTCTGGAGCGGACTGCTCATCGCTCTCTTCCTGATATTCCACCTCCTGCACTTCACCTTCCAGGTGATCGAACCCGGCATTGCGGCGACCGCTCATCCCGATGCGCTTGGCCGGCCCGATGTGCTGACGATGGTGGTCGGGAGCTTTCAGCGCGCCGGGATCGCAGCCTTGTACGTCGTAGGCGTGCTCGGATTGGGGCTTCATTTGTATCACGGAATAGAGAGTTCCATCCAGACGGAAGGGTTGAACAATGACAGGACGCTGCCGGTCGTGGTAAGGACCGGGATGGCGATATCGGTCGTGCTGTTCCTGATGTACGCAGCAATACCGGTCAGCATTTTAATGGGAATCTTAAAATGAAATTCCAAAGTTCAAATCCCAAATCTCAAATAATTTCTAAATCTCAACTGTCAAATTCAAAACGTTTCCCATTTTGTTTTTTGGAAATTGGTATTTATTTGGATTTTGGTGCTTGCAATTTGGAATTTGGTGCTAAGGCATGATCCTCGACGGTAAAATACCTTCCGGCCCTCTTCCCGAAAAATGGGACCTGCGCCGGGCCGAGATGAAGCTGGTGAACCCGGCGAACAAGCGGAAGTACCGGATCATCGTCATCGGGGCGGGTCTTGCCGGTTCCTCGGCCGCTGCTTCGCTCGGCGAACTGGGCTACAACGTGGATGTCTTCTTCTTCCAGGATTCGCCCCGCCGCGCCCACAGCATTGCAGCGCAGGGCGGGATCAACGCAGCCAAGAACTACCCCAACGACGGAGACAGCGTGGAGCGGCTGTTCCACGACACGATCAAGGGCGGCGACTTCCGGTCACGGGAAGCGAACGTTTACCGCCTGGCCCAGTTGAGCTGCGGCATCATCGACCAGGCCGTGGCCCAGGGGGTTCCCTTTGCCCGGGACTACGCGGGATATCTGGGGACCCGCTCCTTCGGCGGCGCCCAGGTCTCGCGCACCTTTTACGCGCGCGGCCAGACGGGCCAGCAGTTGCTGCTCGGGGCCTATGGCGCGCTCCTGCGCCAGGTGAAGCTGGGCACGGTCAACCTCCATCCCCGTACGGAGATGCTCGACCTTGTTGTGGTGAACGGCGAAGCCAAAGGTGTCATTGTCCGGGACCTGGTGACCGGGGCCATCGGATCCTTTGCCGCCGATGCCGTCTGCCTCTGCTCCGGAGGATATGCCAACGTCTTTTTCCTGACCACCAACTCCATCGGCTCGAGCGTGAATGCCACCTGGCGCGCCTATAAGCGCGGCGCTTTCTTCGCGAACCCCTGTTTCACCCAGATCCACCCCACTTGCATTCCCGTGACCGGCGAGCACCAGGCCAAACTGACGCTTATGTCCGAATCGCTCAGGAACGACGGCCGCGTCTGGGTGCCGAAACTGAAGGGAGATCAGCGTTCCCCGGAAGAGATCCCCGAGAGCGAACGGGACTACTTCCTGGAACGGAGATACCCGTCCTACGGCAACCTTGCAGCCCGGGATGTCTCGTCGCGGGCAGCCAAGGAGGTCTGCGACCAAGGGCGGGGAGTGGGCCCTGGCGGCCGCGGCGTGTACCTCGATTTTGCCGATGCCATCAGGCGCCTGGGCGCGGACACGATCCGGGAACGGTACGGCAACCTCTTCGAGATGTACGAGCGGATCACCGATGAAAATGCTTATAACCGGCCCATGCGCATCTACCCCGCTCCGCACTACACCATGGGCGGCCTCTGGGTGGATTATAATCTCGAAAGCAACGTGCGGGGGCTCTTTGTCCTGGGCGAAGCGAACTTCTCGGACCACGGCGCGAACCGGCTCGGTGCAAGCGCTCTGATGCAAGGTCTTGCCGACGGCTACTTCATCCTTCCTTACACCATCGCAAACTATTTGGCGGAAACGAAACCGGGCGTAATCACGACGCACTTTTCGGAATTCATACAGTCCCGGGAAGAAGTTTCGGCTTTCACGAATAAGCTCCTTTCCGTAAAAGGAAAGAGAACGCCCGCCGAGTTCCACCGGGAACTGGGGAAGCTGATGTGGAACAATGTGGGCATGACCCGGAGTGAAGCGAGCCTGAAGGAAGCGCTGCAAAAAATTCCCGCGCTCCGCGAGGAGTTCTGGCAGAACGTGCTGGTAGCCGGCGCCGGGATGAAGCTGAATCAGGAGCTCGAGCGGGCAGGCAGAGTGGCCGATCTCCTGGAATTCGGGGAACTGCTCACGCGCGACGCGCTCCAGCGGGACGAATCCTGCGGAGCGCATTTCCGGGTCGAACACCGGACGCCAGACGGCGAGGCCGTGCGGAACGATAAGGACTTCTCCTATGTGTCCGCCTGGGGTTACCAGGGCGACGGCAGGGAACCGGAGCTGCATAAGGAGCCGCTGGCGTTCGAGAACGTCGATCTTGCGGTGCGGAGCTACAAATGATAAAACTAGCAACAAATAACAAGCACTAAATTCCAAATAAGCACCAAGCTCGAAATTCCAATTTCTAAACTTGGATCATTGGTGCTTGGATATTATTTGGAGCTTGGAATTTGCCATTTGGAATTTGAAAGGTTGTTCCATGAATCTAACATTATACGTCTGGCGCCAGGAGGACCGAAACGACAAGGGCCGTCTCGTCCAATACGAGGCCAGGGACATCTCCCGGGACGTGTCCTTTCTCGAAATGCTGGACATCGTGAACGAGGGGTTGGTCAAGAAAGGCGACGACCCGATCTCCTTCGACAGTGACTGCCGGGAAGGCATCTGCGGCATGTGCGGCCAGGTCGTGAACGGCGTGGCCCACGGACCGAGAAAGAAAACGACGGTCTGCCAGCTGCACATGCGGCACTTCAAGGACGGCGATACTCTCTATATAGAACCCTTCCGTGCCCGGGCCTTCCCGGTCATCAAGGACCTGATCGTGGACAGGACAGCCATGGAGAAGATCATCGAATCGGGCGGATACATTTCGGTGCATACCGGAGGCGTACCTGACGGCAACGCGGTCCTGATAGCGAAGCGCGATGCCGATGCAGCCATGGATGCTGCCGAATGCATCGGATGCGGAGCCTGCATCGCTGCCTGCCCGAACGGCTCGGCCATGCTGTTCACCGCGGCCAAGGTCTCCCACCTTGCCATGCTGCCTCAGGGGCGGATCGAGGCGGGCAGCAGGGTCTGTGTCATGACCGAAGAGATGTTGAAACAGGGCTTCGGCAACTGCAGCAACCATTATGAATGCGAAGCGGTCTGCCCCAAGGGGATCAAGGTCCGCTTCATTGCGAAGCTGTACCGGGAGTTCATCAAGGCGAAAGGAAACCTTTGACACTGATAACGGCGGATAACGGCTATGAAGAAGCATGAAAAGACTTTGAACAGTATAGTTATAGTTCTTTATCCGCTTTTATCAGCTGTTGTCATCTCGTTTCCGTGTCGAAAAGGTCAGGCCGGGATTTAAAAGGCACGGATGGTCAATATAACCAACAAGGAGGTACCCACACCATGACCAAGACGTTTCGAATTCTGGGTTTTGCAGGCAGTTTGCGGAAAGAATCGTACAATAGAGCCTTGCTTCGGGCGGCCCTCGAACTGCTGCCCAAAGGCGTTGAACTCGAGATCTTCGACCTCGACGGTATTCCGGGCTTCAATCAGGACCTGGAGCTGCTGCCCCCGTCAAAGATCAAGGAGTTCAAAACGAAGATCAGGGCCGCCGATGGCATCCTGATCGCGACGCCGGAATACAATTACTCCATGCCGGGAGTTCTCAAGAACGCCATTGACTGGGCATCCCGTCCCTACGGGGACAATGCCTTTGAC